>Ga0265293_10000505_pt1 | contig 92902 bp, 83 predicted proteins | sample Munlanlewell138R_FD_192505 | JGI IMG/M metagenome (GOLD analysis project Ga0265293, IMG submission 192505) | Leachate microbial communities from a municipal landfill in Southern Ontario, Canada - Leachate well 138R | ecosystem: Engineered > Solid waste > Landfill > Unclassified | place: Canada... | reverse complement strand
GGAGGGGCGATTCGTGAATTGCCCGTACGGAGGTGCGGTGGTTGCGTGTGGCGTCTTGGTGGTGCTGTGGGTGGGGGCAATTCGTGAATTGCCCGTACGGAGGGTGGTGGTTGTCGTGTGGCATCTCGGTGGGGCTGTGGGTGGGGGCAATTCGTGAATTGCCCGTACGGAGGGCGGTGGTTGTCGTGTGGCGTCTCGGCGGGGCTGTGGGTGGGGGCAATTCATGAATTGCCCGTACGGAGGGTGGTGGTTGTCGTGTGGCGTCTCGGTGGGGCTGTGGGTGAGGGCAATTCGTGAATTGCCCGTACGAAGGTGCGGTGGTTGCGTGTGGCATCTCGGTGGGGCTGTGGGTGGGGGCAATTCGTGAATTGCCCGTACGGAAGGGTGGTGGTTGTCGTGTGGCATCTCGGTGGGGCTGTGGGTGGGGCAATTCGTGAATTGCCCGTACGGAGGGTGGTGGTTGTCGTGTGGCGTCTTGGTGGGGCGTGTGTAGGGGCAATTCATGAATTGCCCGTACGAATGTGGATGAGGAGCGTACGAACGAATGGCGCGGCGATGATAGAATGCCGCCGATCATATGAGGCCACTGCCGGGCTGGAAACCCTGATAATGAATCGAATGACCGCCAAGGCCGGCTACAGCTACATTCCTGAAATCGACGGTTTCCGGGCACTGGCCGTGCTCGGCGTCATGGCGTTTCATCTCGACAAAACCCTGTTGCCCGGCGGTTTTACCGGCGTGGACGTGTTCTTCGTCATCTCCGGCTATGTGGTGAGCCGTGCTATCACGAGCCAGGGTTCGCGACCGCTCCACCTGTTTCTCACGGATTTTTTCGCTCGTCGCGTCGTCCGCATCCTGCCGGCGCTGACGGTGTGTCTCACGATTGTCGCGGCGCTGTCGGTGCTCTTCATTCCGCAATCGTGGCTGAGTTCCACCATCGCCAGGGTGGGGCTGTGGGCGTTCTTTGGCGCCAGCAATTTTGCATTGATTCGCTACCACGACGGTTACTTCTCGCCCAGGGCAGAGTTCAACCCCTTTACCCATACCTGGTCGCTGGGGGTGGAGGAGCAGTTCTACCTCCTCTTGCCCTTTGTGTTGTGGCTGTGGCTGCGTTACCAGAATGCGGCGGGCTTTATGGGTTTTGCCGCACGCAGTGCGCTTTGGGGGCTTTCGCTGTTCTCTCTTGCCATTGCAGCCTGGCTTGGTCACGAACACCCATCGGCGGCGTATTACCTGTTGCCGTCCCGGTTTTGGGAGCTTGCCGCTGGTGTGTTGCTGTTCATGGCGCAGCATCGACACGGCTGGGGCATCACTGACGAACGGCACAGAGCGCTTGCGCTCGCCATTGGCTTGTTGCTCATCGCCGCGGGATTTGTGTACGCCGATGGTGCGCGCTTCCCCTTGCCCTGGGCGCTGCTTCCGGTGATGGGCACGCTGTTGTGTCTGGCGGCCGTCAGTCAGGGCCAGAACCACGCGTTTTTTCACCGTTTGTTCCGCACTCCCGTTGCGGTCTACCTGGGGAAAATTTCCTACTCCCTCTATCTTTGGCACTGGCCGGTATATGCGCTGTTCCGCTGGACCCAGGGGCTCGAAGGGTACAGGATCATTCCCGCTCTCGCCCTCACCCTGGCCTGCGCCATGCTGTCCTATCACGCCATCGAGCAGCCGGTGCGCAAAAGCCGGTTGTTGAAGGCGCAGTGGCCTTCGGTGCGAGTGATTGCCGGCTTGTCGCTGGTTGCTTGTGCGGCGTGGCTCGCGTCGCTGACCTACGCCCAGCGTGAAGCGCTCAGCCTGAGCGTTACCGGGGATACCCGCACCTGGTATCCCTATGAATACGCAGTGACAACAGATAAAGAACAGCCCCGGCCTTTGGCGGGTCGGAAGATTTTCGTGGTGGGCAACTCGCATGCGGCGGCCTACGCCACCATGCTGCGCGAGGCGGCAGACCGGCTCGGTGTGAAACACGTCATCATACAGACAGGTTTTTGCAATATCGGAAATCTGTTGCTGAATATCGGGGAAGAGCCGGAATGCCAGCAACGCATCGAGCAAGTGCTGGCGCGCATCGATACCGAGTCGTCGCCGGGAGACCTTGTGTTCTTCGCTTCGCTGCGCACCTACCGCTTGATCGACCAATGGGCCGCCTTCGATTACGGCAGTGTTCTGCCCTTCACCGATGAGCCTTTTGCCCGGAACCACCGCCTCCACGTGCTCGACCGAACCATCGCCGAGATCGACAATCTGGCAGGCCGCGCTGCCGCCCGCGAAGGGGACGCGGAACTATTGCAACAGGCCGAGCTGCGCCAGTATGTGCGCAGCCCCTACGCGGAATCACGGCGGCTGCTCGCGCTGGATGAGGCGTCCCAACTGGTGGAAACGCTCGCGGAGCGTGGTATTCAGGTGTTGTTCGATGCGCCCAAGCCAGTGTTTCAGATGCCGCCCTATCGTTGCTCCGATAGTTTTAATCGTGGCAACCCGATTTGCGCGCTGGGGCCGAGGGTGGAGCGGGCGGCGTTGCTCGAACTGCGTGAACCCGTGATGGAATCGCTCGAAACACTTGCCAGCACCTATGCCAACGTCAGCCTGTGGGATCCCTTTCCGTTGCTGTGTCCCGGGGCTGTCTGTTCGGTGTATGACGCACAGGGGCTGCCACTTTTCTTTGATGGCGATCACCTGAGCGCCCACGGCAACCGGCTCCTCTACCCGGATTTTGCCAACATTCTGCTGCGCCTATGGGACGCCCCGGCGGGCGAGGTGAGCGCGACACCGCTGTAGCGACAAGGCGCGCGTCGCCTGTATTCATGCCTGTAGATGAAGCACTTTTTTCAGCCAGCGCGGTCTGCCACACAGGCGGTTGATAAAAGAACGGCGGTTGGTGAAAGAGAACACCTCAGTGGCAGGGAGGTGGAAGGGTGCCAGCCGCAAATCGAGATAGCGAAAGCCGCCATCCGGTATGTCGTCGTTGAGGGTCGGTCCGTGGGGGTTGACGCAATTGGTTACCAGAACATGGCGATATTGCTGGAGCGCCGGCAAGAGGGCATGGATGGCGGTGTGGGACCAATGTTGCAGCACGTCCTTGGTGATCAGCAGATCGGCGGGCGGGATGTCGGCGATGTTGCCGTCGTACAGCATGAATTCGACACCGGGGCGGGAAAAGTGCTTGCGATTGGCCTCGATCACGGCGGGCACGATGTCCATGCCCAGGTAGCTGGCGCCCTGCCAATCGATGTGGCGTGAAAACTGCCAGTCGCCGCAGCCCAGATCGACGATACTGCGAATATCATGCTCGCGGAAGAAACTCTCGACGAAGCGAATGTACCCCTGGTTGTGCTCGGCCAAAGACCCTTCGCCGGAGCCGTGTTTCCACTCGTTGGTGGCGTAAATTTCTTGAAATCTCTCGCGCATCGGCAGGCACGCACCAAGGGTGCAGTTGTTTGTGGCCGGCCAGTGTAAAGAAATTCAACGGCCAGGGGCAATTCGTCGTCCCTATCCGTACGGGCAATTCATGAATTGCCCCTACGCACGATCTCGCGTTGGGCTGGAAGGGAGCAATTTGCCCGATCCCAATGCCGGCTCTATACTTCGCAGCGTCGATCTCACCCAAGGAAGGGCACAACGATGCATACTACTGCAACCTCGACTCGGCGCCGCAATACGCTGCGCCTGTCTTCTTTTGATTATTCCCAAGCCGGCGCCTATTTCGTAACCGTCTGCACACATCGTCAGGAATGTATCTTTGGCAATATCCGCAATGGCGTGATGCAGCTGAACGAGCTTGGGGGGCTCGTCGCTCAGGAGTGGCAGCAAAGCACCGCGCCCTATCCCTCCATGGCATTGGATGCCTGGGTGGTGATGCCGAATCATCTTCATGGCATCGTGATTGTCGAGGAGTGCGCCACACAGCCCCAGGCGATGTGGCGGCTCGCGGCAAAGCGTGGGCGCAGAAACATGGCGCTACCCAAGTGGATAGGCAGGTTCAAGATGCTGTCGGCAAAACATGTCAACAGAGTGCGCAACACACCGGGCAAGCCATTGTGGCAGCGTAACTATTGGGAACATGTAGTGCGCAATGACAGCGATATGGCCCGGATCAGGGAGTACATTCACAACAATCCCGCGCGTTGGGAACTGGATCGGCTGTTCGTGCCATGAAACGGAGAGAAGGCAATTCGTGAAACCGGCTTGTCTGGCCTTATCGGGTCGGGCAATTGCTCCCTTCCAGCTCCCGCGACGTATATACCGTCACATGATTTTTTTTGCCGCGCAGCTCGACGGTTTGCAGCTCGACAAGATCCTGGTTTTTGCACAACGCCGCGGTGTCGGCGCCTATCAGCAGGTCGCATCCCAGGGTTTTGCAAAACTGTTGCAGGCGCGCAGCGGTGTTCACCGCATCGCCCACGGCGGAATAATTCCTGCGGCTGGCAGACCCCATGTTACCCACTGCAACCCTGCCGCTGTTGATGCCGATACCCAGCTGTACGGCGGGCATGCCGTTGTTGCGCAGGGTGACGTTGAGTTGGTCGAGGTCATCCAGCATGGCACGCGCGCAGGAAACGGCACGGTCGGCGTGATCTTCCTGGGCCACAGGGGAGCCCCAGAAAGCCATCAGGCCATCGCCAATGAACTTGTCCAGGGTGCCCTCAAAGGCAGAGATGTGGCGGCACAGGTAATCCATGACCTCATTGAGCAACGCCACCACGGCCTCGGGCGCCATGGTTTCGCTGAGGCTGGTGAAACCCCGCAAATCGGCAAAAAGAATGGTGATTTCGCGGGACTCGGCCTGCAACTGTCGAGGGTCTACCCGCGAGCGGACGAGCTCTTTCAGGACTTTCTCCGGCACGTAGGCGCGAAACTGGCTGTAGATTCTGGTGCGCGCGCGCCGTTCCTGCCACAGGCGCAGCCCTTGCAGCGGCGGCAGCCACAGCAGCATCCAGAGCATGGGCGTCGTGGCAAGGTAGATGCTGTTCTGCCACAACAGCCAGGCGCCGAAATGCCAGGTGAAGAATAGCGCCGCCGCCGTCAGCCAGGGCACCAGTGCGGTCCTGCGCGACGTGAACCAGAAAATACCGAATACGGGCAGCAGCAGGCTCCATACAAGCAGGTCGTGCCCCGGCGGACTGGAAATGAAATCCCGATCGAGCCATTGGCGCATGGCCAGGGCATGAACGCCGGCACCGGGAAAACGGTCTACGCCCGGCACGCGCACGAAATCGCCGATTCCCACTGCCGAACTGCCGACAACCAGAATCGCGTTGGCGGGCAGCACGGCGTTGCCGGCCAACACTCTATGGGCGGGCATGGATCTGATCAGGTCCGCGCGCCAGATCAGGTGCAGTTGGCCTCTATGGTCCAGCCCCAGAGGGATGCCGCCCCAGCGCCAGTCGTCCTCTTCAAGCGCCAGTGGCGTATCGGGAGGCAACTCCAGCAGGGCGGCGTACATGGCCAGACCGAGAGCGGGCATACAGTCGCCGTCGCGCGGCAGGAAAGGTTGATAGCGCCGCACCACCTGGTCGCGGTCGGGCCAGGGCCGGATATGGCCGGCCCGGAAGCCATCACTGGCGATGTCCCGCGCCAATCCCAGCCAGCCATTGACGGGATGGTTCCAGGGATGGTCGGCGGGGCAGGGCGGGGCCTGTGCCGTAACGCCCTGGTTGACAACGGGCTCGCCCGCCAGGCTGACGGCCTGTGCCCAGATGGTGTGGTTCGGGTCCAGCGCCCCGAGGGCGCGGTCGGCGTCGCTGTCGGACGCTTCCGAAAGAATGATGTCCACGCCCACCACCGCGGCCTGGTGCTCGTCCAGCAGAAGGCCGAGTAACTCGGCGAGTTGCTCCCGAGGCCACGGCCAGCGCCCGTGGACGGCCAGGGACTGTTCGTCGATATCGATGAGAAACACCGGTGTGCCATCGCGAGGGGGCAGCAGCTTCCAGCGCAGATCATCCCAGGCATTGAATAACGTACTGGCGTTGCTCAACCACAGCGCCATCCAGGCCGCACCCGCCGCGAGCAGGCTCAGGCCGACGGCTTTCAACAGGGTGGTGGTAAGGGTGCTGCGCATTGCTGATCTGCGAGGCCAGGATGCCGGACAGCATAAGGTAAATCGGGGGTAGATCAACATCGGGAATTGCCCGTACGATGCCCCACCCCTTTCGTAGGGGCAATTGCGCGAACCGATAAAGCCGGTTTCATGAATTGCCCCTACCCAGGTTGGGGAGATGCCGATCGATTTGCGCGAACCGAAAAGCTGGCGCTATGAGTTGCCCGTCCGCATAGTCCATTTCGGACAGGCATTCAAAATTGGCAATACCCCCCCATGCGAACCTGCACATACTCTCCCGGCGAGTTCGGAAGTGACCACCCCTCTTTCGTAGGGGCAATTCATGAATTGCCCCTACCCAGGTTGGGGAGATGCCGATCGATTTGCGCGAACCAATAAAGCTGGCGCCATGAGTTGCCCGTCCGCATAGTCCATTTCGGACAGGCATTCAAAATTGGAGCTACCCCTCCATGCGAACCTGCACATACTCTCTCCCGGCGAGTTCGGAGGTAACCCCCTCTTTCGTAGGGGCAATTCATGAATTGCCCCTACCCAGCCCGGTGTTTCACAGCACTTTTAGCGTGAAACGTGACCTGTGTCACGCTTCACGCCACACCCGTGTGCCACTATAGCCCAAAGCTTGATGTATACTCGGGCGATCAGGACGGTCTTTCTGCTCAATCAATGGAGGTGGACAGATAGTGGGGAACATCTTTCCGGACAGCAAAATGAAAATAGTTTCCGCTAGGCTGCATCAGTTTTCCCGGGCATGGCTCGCCTGTGCCCTGTTTGCGCTGTCTACGCTGGCACTTGCCGCCGAGCCCGTCGGCCAGGTGTTGCTGGTTACCGGCACGGCCGTAAGGGTCGACGGAGCTGGCGAGCGCCATCCGCTGGACGACAAGGCCGGCGTCTACGAAGGCGATACGCTTGAAACAGAAGCGGGTGCATTGCTGCAGGTCAAAATGGTCGACAGGGCTCTGGTGGTGCTCCATGGGCGCTCGTCGCTGCTGATCCACACCTATCACTATGACCCGGATGCGCCGGCGGAGAACGCCGCGCGCCTCGACCTGCTCAAGGGGCGCGCCCGCTCCGTGACGGGTGACCTCGGCGAAAGTAACCACGACGCGTTCCGCCTCAATACGCCCATCGCTGCGATCGGCATTCGCGGTACCGATTTCGAAACCAATACCAGCGAGAAGCGCACCAGGGTGCGCCTCAACAGTGGCGCCATCGTCATTGCGCCGCTGGGCGACAACTGCCCGGCCACAGCCCTTGGCCCTTGCAAAACCGACAACAGCTTGCTTCTGACGGAACAGCTGGAAAGCCCCGTGGCCGAGCTGCGCGCAACCGACACCGCACCGCGCCTTATCGAGCTGCCCGAATACGATGCCGACAGCCAGGGCAGCTTCGACGGTCAGAAGGAAGAGGAGCAGATCAACTCCGAAAATCAGGCAGAGCGGCTCGTCGATACAGTGGGTCGCGGGCCTGGTGGCAAGCCTCAGGAGCCCGGCACGCAGCAACCGGAGCCCGAGACACCCTGGGTGGCCCAGGTTCACTGGGGTCGCTGGGGCGACGTAACCGGCACGGGAGACGGCAAGACCTCGCAGCAACTGCGTGCCGAAGGCAAGGAGTTCGTGTTCCGCAACGATGTATTCGCGCTGTTCAGAGACGGCTTCGTGTCGTTGGGACAGGGGCAGGCGTCGTTCGGCTTGCAGGGCTATGATGCCGGTGTGATCGAGTCGGGCCACTACACGCCCGTGACTCTGGCGGACGGCAGCCTCCACATCAACTTCAATGAAAATACCTTTGATACCGCCCTGACGGTCGCTTCCGGCCTTGCCGGTGGCACTCGGCTCAGCGCCGGCGGCACGGTCGATGCGCAAGGGATGTTGGGCAATATCGGCCGATTCCGCGACGGCGACAGCTACGGCAACATGAATGTGCTGGGTGTTCTGTCGAATGATGGTGAGCAGGCCGGCTACCTCTTTACGCACACTCTCAACGACTCCATGAGCCTCCAGGGCGTCACCCAGTGGCAACGCCACTGAGATATGCGCTGTGTATCCGGTCTACTGGCCATTCTGGCCTGCGGGTTCTCTTTTTGGGCTCAGGCATCCTGGAATGATTGCCTTGCCGTTGCCTCCGAGGAGCAGTTCGACTGCCTTTTGAGTCATGAGGTAGAGCAGACTGGTCAGCTCGACTATGAGCTGGCGCTTGCGGAGTCGGCCGGGGAAGTGGGCGAATGGTCCTATGCCTCCGTCGTCCTCGAGCGGATTGTCGCGCGCGATCCTTCCCAGGCCGGTGCGCGGCTCGATCTGGTGGTGATAAGCCTGCAAAGCGGCGACACGCTTACCGCGGCGCGCCACCTCCGCGTTCTGGAAACCATTCCCGACAAGCCGCCCATCGTCACCCTGCTGGTGCAGCAGCTGAACGATCGCCTCAAGCCCGCCGATGAAGCCTTTGTGGGCAAAATGCGTTTTCAGGGAAGCCTGGGCTTTGGCTATGACACCAACCCCAATCTTGGGGTTTTTGCCGATGCCATCGATCTGGTGATCGACGGCACGCCAGTGGCGCTGGTGCCCGATGCGACCCTGGCACCTCAGGAAGCCTTTTTCATGGGCGGCGCGTTGGGCATGGAGTACGCCTACTCGCCCAACGGGCTGGTGAGCGTGTCGGCGATGCTGCGCGGCTACGAAGGATTGAGCGACGAAGACAATATGGCCGTTGCCGCCCGCCTGTATCAGCGCCTGCGCAGCAATCGCTTTCTTGAGGTGGTGCTGGCGGATTTTCGCACCGCCGAGGGTTTGTATCTGTCTCGGGCGGGGCTTGGCGTGCGGCAGCGTTTTGGCGAGTGCCGCTGCAATTCCATCGGTGTGCTGGGGGACGTGTTGCAGGGCAGCGAGCGTTCTTCGGAAGCGCAGCGCGTGGCGATCGAACTGGAAAGTGCCCGCGACCTGGGGCCCCTGAAGTTTCTGTTGTACGGCTCGGCAAGTTACGACCGCCAACCCGAAGCGCGCTGGGGCGACACGCTGGGTATGCAGGCGGGCGCCGACGCAACGGTGAACTTCGGCAAGAACAACGGCAGGGGCACTGTAGGCGTTTCGCTGTATAAAGGCTGGGATGACCACTCCTACTCACCGCTGTTCGGAAACAGCCACCGCGACCTGGTGAGAGGCACCGTACGCCTGGGTCTTTCCTATCCGCTGGGCCGGGGGCTGGAAGCCTTTGCCGACTGGTCCTTCTCGCGCCAGGAATCCGGCATCGTGCTGTTCGAATACAAGCGCCAAGTCTCGGCCATCGGCCTGCGCCTCTCATTCTGATCCGCCGCGCGCCATCATAGGTCGAAGGGTGCGCTCCATATTCGTAGGGGCAACTCCGCCACCACAAACCGAAGAGTCCTCCCCATATTCGTAGGGGCAATTCATGAATTGCCCCTACCGATGCGGACAGGTATTCCCATGCGTGGACGGGCGCGTCGATTCCCGCCTCTCCATCCGAACTCCAACACGCGACGACCTCAAGCCGGCATCCCTATCTCACGAGGGTAATTCCGCCACCACAAACCGAAGGGCCCTCCCCATATTCGTACGGGCAATTCATGAATTGCCCGTACCCAAGGCGGTGGATATCTCCCGGACGTATGAAGACGCGCCGATCCATCCCCCACCACGGGAAGCACATCATCATATGCCGCAAGGGCAATTCACGTTTTCGCATGGGCATTCATAATTTCGTAGGGGCAATTGCGCGAACCGAAAAAACCGGTTTCATGAATTGCCCCTACCGATGCGGACAGGTATTCCCATGCGTGGACGGGCGCGCGATTCCCGCCTCTCCATCCGAACCCCAACACGCGACGACCCCAAGCCGGCATCCCTATCTCACGAGGGCAACTCCGGCATCACAAGCCGAAGGGTCCTTCCATATTCGTAGGGGCAATTCATGAATTGCCCGTACCCAAGGCGGTGGATATCTCCCGGACGTATGAAGACGCACCGATCCGTCCCCCGCCACGCAAAGCGCATCACCGTACGCCGTGCCGGCAATTCATGCATCCGCACGGGCATTCATAATTCCGTGCGGGCAATTGCGCCACCACAAACCGAAGAGTCCTCCCCATATTCGTAGGGGCAATTGCGCGAACCGAAAAAACCGGTTTCATGAATTGCCCGTACCGATGCGGACGGTATTCCCCGCCGAGAATGTGACCTATCCAACGGCCCCCAAACCCCCATAAAACCAGCCGCTGCAGCCATATTGCCAATCTGTGACCCCTGTCACACTTTTGTATGGGCACCCAACCTATACTGCGCTTGGCTAAGTTCCCCCTCAGCCAGGGGGTCTTTGCCTATCACGTGAAAGTAAACTTCCTTAAGGAGAATACGATAATGGCTATTACACAAGCACAGCAAGATGCACTCGTAGAGCTGTATATTGCTATCCTGGACCGCGCTCCAGATAAGGCCGGGCTGGACTTCTGGGCAGACAAGCTGCTCAACGAAGCCAACGGCGACCTGACCGATATTGCCAACAGAATGTGGAACTCTCCAGGGGCCAAGGCCAATTACGGCGCATCCCTCACTGTCGAGCAGACTGTTGCCGAAATCTATCAGAACGTGTTGAACCGCGCGCCTGATGCAGATGGTCTCGACCACTGGGTGAGCGTATGGAATGCCCAGGGCCCGGGCCAGACCATGCTCAACATGATCAACAACCTCAAGAACAACCCCAGCGAAGATCCCGCGTTTCTGGCTGACAAGGCGCTGTTCGAAGCCAAGGTTGAAGCCGGTACCTGGTACGCCTTCACCTACGGCGGCAACGACCCGGACGAAGCCAAGGAACTCTTCCGCCTGATCGAGGAAGAAGGCCTGAGCGTAGAAGACGCTATCGCCCAACTGCAGATCGATCCCGCTGAAACTTACGTTCTCACTGCCAACCAAGACAACATTACCGCTGGCAGCGGCGACGACCTCTTCACCGCAACCCAGGCTACTCTGCAAACCGGTGACGACCTGAATGGCGGCGCTGGCGACGATACGCTGTCCATCTCCATCCAGGGTTCCAATGATTTCTTTGCCGCGCCTACCCTGAACGGTATCGAGACCATTCGTGTCAATGCGCCGAACTTCAATGGTGAAGCCATTGAAATCGACCTGTCCAACGCCGACGGCTACAACACCCTGGAATCCTTCCAGACCACCGGCCACGGTGAAGATGCCTACGTTCAGTTCCACGATATCCAGAATATCAACGGCACCGATATCCGCATCATCGATACCGACCTGGAACACTACTACAGCTACGATTCCAATGCGTCCCTGAGCCTGGGTGGCGATGACGATATCGTCGATCTGTACCTGTCCGAAGTCGATGGCTCTTACGTCGAGTTCTATACCGAAGGTGGCTGGGATTCCCACGTCGACCAGATCAACATCACTTCCGCGACCCGTACCGGTCAGCCCAACGACACCACCTTCAACTACCTGGTGGATCTGTGGGCCGGTCAATACCTGAACACCGTGATCATCGATGGCGATGCCGACCTGGAAGTCGAAGACTACCTCGACGTCAACGTCAACTTGGTTGACGCCGGTGCTCTGGAAGCCGATCTGACCCTGGATCTCTATGCACAGGGACTGAACTGGATCGTTGGCGGTACTGGTAATGACACCTTCTGGATCACTGACACCCAGGATGGCCTGACCGTTATCGGCGCCCAGGGCGACGATAACATCGACGTGGGTGGTTATGGCGAAGATGGCCACGGCAACTATGATCTGGGCACCGGCAATGACGATCTCCGCGTAGGCGTACATTCCGAGAGCTACTGGTCGGGTGAAGGTGAAGACTTCGCCGACGAAACCTACACCTACCTGCTCGCCGGTCACCAGACCGTCGACGCCGGTGAAGGTAACGACCGCGTTCAACTGAACGTTATCGGCCTGCAGGAAATCGCCCTGGGCGACGGTCACGATACCCTGGACATCAACGGCTACGTTGACGACCTGTTCACCCTGCCTGCCTATGACGGCGTTACTTCCGTTGATGCCGGCGCTGGCAACGACTTCGTTACCATCAACGGTTTCGCTGCTACTGGCGAGGGCGAAGACTGGCAACAGCCTGCTCATGACACCGACGACTTTGGCGTCAAGCTGGTCAATGGCGAAATCACCACTCTTGGCGGCTTTGAAGTCGGCGATTACGGTGAAGACATCGCCAGCATCGGCGACTACGACATCAAGTTGGGTGATGGCGACGATATCCTGCACATGTGGGTAGACGGTGCTCCCACCATTGACGCTGGCGCTGGCGACGACTTTGCGATCGTGCGTCTGGAAAACGACAACAATGTCGTCTTCGACGGCGGTGACGGCAACGACACTCTGGTCATCCAGGGCGACGGCGTTCACACCATCACCATGGGCGATGGCGACGACGTAGCGCTGATCGACGGTGCCCGTGTTGGTTCCGGCAACATCGACAACACCATCGACGATGAATACACCGTATTCGATGGCGGCGCTGGCGACGACTTCCTCCGTGTCGAAGGCGACCACTACCTCGACGTTACCATGGGCGAAGGCGACGACACCGTCAGCCTCAAAGCCGAGCACCTCACTGGCGATGACATCATCCGCGGCGATGCCGAAGGCGAGTCCAACGTTGGCAACGACACCCTGATCCTCACCAATGAGAAAGGTGTTGGCGACGGCGACACTGACGCTTCCCTGGTTCTGGTCGGTAGATCCGAAACCGGCGGCGTTACCGGTATCGAGAACTTCGACCTGCGCAACCAGAATATCCAGCTGGTGCTCACCGAAGAGCTGTTCGACACCGCCAACGGCAATGACATTACCGTTATCACCCGTCATGCCAATGGCGCCGAATTGCTCGAACTGACCATCAATGGTGTTCTCGCTCCCAACCAGCTGTCTCAGGGCATGAGCCGCGCCGAGTACAATCTGGTCAAGGCCAACTTCGAAGCTGGTGTTTATGATCAGGGTCCTCTTGGTAGCGACTTCGAACAGTGGCTGTTTACTAAGAACGGGGTCAACACCATCGACGGCGTGAACACCGACTTGAGCACGCCGGATGATAGCGATCAGGCGATCAGGGGTGTGGATGAGAGCGATCTCAATCCCAGCACTGTACCCGCCGACGACGAAGTCTACTTCTGGCTCGAGCCGGAAGGTCAGATGGTTGTCGACATCACCGATGTGAGCCTGCACAGTGCAACTGGCCGCACCTTCACCCTTGACGGTGGCAATATCAAGGATGTGGTCATCGCTGACGACGACTCCATCAATGGCCGCGCCATCCTTCGCTTCGACGACGGTAGCGCCAACAACTCCATTGAAGACACCCTGATCGTCAAGGATGGCGCCACCATCACCGCTGCCGATCTGCGCAATGTCGTGGGCCTGGAAAACATCGTGCTGCAGTCCGACAGCAACAACGCTGTTACCTGGAGCATCGAGCTGACCGACCGCGTCATCGACCAGACCACCGGTTCTGCAACCCTGTACATCAAGGTTGATCCGAACGTGCCCGCGGGTAGCCGTCTCAACATCACCCTCGATGACAGTGTTCACGATGCGACCAACGATGTGGTGATCGAAGGCAACGCCAACGTTGAAATCTACGTCAATGGCCAGCCTGCAACCAGCGAAGACTACAACACTGGCTTGAACAGCATCCACGTTATTACCAGCCTGCTGTTCACCGCCAATGCTGACCATCTGCAGGGCGCGGACGACTTCGACGACAATTTCTACGCTCAGAGCCTGTCCCATATCCAGGCCGCGGACTTCGCGGATGGTGGCGGTAGTGACTATGGCGACGACGTCGATACCCTGTACGTTGGTTTCGCACCCAACAACCCCAACCAGGATCTGAAAGACCAGTTCAACGATGCCTTCATTCAGGACATCGAGCGCCTGATCTTCACCCAGAACGACTTTACCGGTCCTACCGGTAGCGCCGTGCGCATGGAAGGCCTGGGCACTAACTGGGATTTCCTCAACAACGTCGCCACTGTTGAAACCGGCATCGGCAACGATGAGCTGGAGGAAATGGAAGGTGAGAACGATGAGGGTGGCGTAATTCATTACATCCTCAACGCCGGTGATGACTACTTCCACGGCGACTACTGGGGTGAGGACTACTGGGTCGATGCTGGTGCCGGCAACGACACGGTCGATCTCTGGGATACCACAGGCGATGCCACTGTCTATGGCGGTGACGGCAACGATGATATCTTCACCGGTGAAGGCGATGACTACGTCTATGGCGGTAACGGTGATGACTACATCGTCACTGGTGAAGGCAACGACTTCATCGATGGCGGTGCAGGCAACGATCTGATCTATGCTGGCGAAGGTAACGATAGCGTCATTGGCGGTGCTGGTAATGACAGCATCAGCGGCGGCGACGGTAACGACACCATCTACGGTGATGGTACCGCTCTTGAGGGTGGCGTGATCGGCGGTGCTGGCACCGGAGATGACACCATCTACGGCGGTGACGGCAACGATGTCATCCACGCTGGTGGTGGCAACAACTGGGTCGACGCTGGTGACGGTGACAACATTGTTACCGCTGGCGCGGGTGATGACACCATTACCACATATGGGGGCGCTGACATTGTCGTAAGTGGTGCGGGCAACGACGTTATCAATGTTGGTTCGGGCAATGACTCTGTCTGGGCAGGCGCTGGTAACGACGTGATCAGCTTCGCTCATATGGGAGCATTGGATCTCGTCGACGGTGGTACCGGTATCGACACAGTTCAAGTAGCCAATGCCGACGTCATGACTGATGCCAACTTCGAGCAAAACTCCAACGTTGAGTATCTGGTGCTGACAGGTGCTGGTGTCCAGGTCACTGGTGAGAGCAACTTCGAGGACGCGGGTTACCACTCGGTGAGCACCACTGCCGGCGGTGACAAGATTCTTGATTTCACCGGCGTGTCCAATGCTGTCAAGAGCATTAGCGAAATTGTTGAGGGTGAGGAGGTCTCAATCAACGGAGCACCTTTGGGCTCCACCGGCCTGACCATCACTATTGGTGATGTAGAAGGTGCTGCGCCGAACGATGGCAACAACCAGATCTATGGCAGTGTTGGCGCCGACACCATCACAGGCGGTGACGGTGACGATGCCATCCGCGGTAACGCTGGTGCCGATGTCATCAACCTGGGTCGTGGCGGCAGTGATATGGTCGTTTACGCTCGCGGTGATGACGGTGCCCTGACAGGTCAGGAAACCGGCTTCGACATCATCAACGGCTTCGAGTCCGGTGATGACACCGTTCGGGTCATGGAGAATCTGTTCGCTGCCCTGAATGGTGCAGATGCGGAGGTCAACAACTTCAACCTGGAACTGGCTGGCAGCACTACCGGCTTGGCGGTATACACCAATACCGGCCTGACCGATGCTGATCTGACGAGCTTCGACACCATGTTGGTGTACCTCAACAACTTCCTCGGAACGGCTGATGCGGCTGACAGTGCTCTGTTCTCTGTACAGGGTACTAACAACACCGCGTTGTACTACTACGTGGAAAACGACGGAGTTGATAACACCATCAGCGCCGGTGAACTCCGGATCCTTGGTGTCTTCAACGACGCTCACCTGGTCGAAACAGACTTCAATCTTGCATAAGGTTCAGGTCTACAGGATGGGTTGAACGCAAGCGATACCCATCTTTCCCCGGCCCATAACCCTGGGCCTGAGGATACCAAATCAAAACCCCGCCTCTTACCGGAGGCGGGGTTTTTTCGTTTCCCAGAGCTGCGGGCCGTCACCTGCAAACCACCGCGATGTAGGGGCAATTCATGAATTGCCCGTACGAAAGTCGGACGGATAAAGGGGGCGTAACGGTTATTTATTGATCAGTCATGTTGCTGCCTTTCGCCGGCCTATCCCCGCCTGCCCGTTCCAAGCTTTCTGCCTGAGATCGGGATCAGAGTAAAAATTCTGCACAGGGCTGGATCATGAATGACAGACTTGCTCATGATATTGATTTAGCCATAAGCAGCAGCCAGAATAGAGGCCCAACCCAAGGATAGGGAGACGGGCGCCATGGCGGGCACCTTCAGCCACGACCAGAACTTCAAAAACCTCATTCTCGATTACCCGCGTCAGGCGCTGGCGTTTTTCGCTCCCGAGGAAGCCGAGAGTCTCGACGAAGGCGTGACCATCACGCCGATCCGCCAGGAGCAACTCAAGAGCCGTCTCGGCGACCGTTTCCATGAACTGGACGTGCCCTTGTTGGTGGAGTGGCCCGATGGTCGGCGCGAGGCTCTGTTGTTCCTGCTGGAAGAAGAGAGTGATCCGGCACGTTTTTCCATCCATCGTTTGATTGTCTACTGCGCCAGCCTGGCGGAAATGCTCGGTACCGAGCATGTGGTGCCGGTGGTGATCTTCCTGCGCGGCAGTGATCGTATCCGCCGCAACCTGAATCTGGGTAGCGAACGCCACAGTTACCTGTCGTTCAACTATCTGGCTTGTGTGCTGCCCGACGTGCCCGTCGAACACTACCTGGATAGCGACAACCTGGTGGCTCGCCTCAACCTGCCCAACATGCGGTGGCCCCGTGAGCGCAAGGTGGAAATCTACGCCCAGACCATCCGCGGACTGCTCACGCTGGAACCCAACCTGGAAAGGCGCATCAAATATGTGGACTTCGTCGACACTTACATTCAGCTGGATGATAATGAACAGCGGCTTTACGCCGAAAGCTATGTGGAGGAGAACCAGATCATGACGACCTGGAGCGAACGCTTGAGAAATGAAGGCTTGGAGCAGGGGATGCAGCAAGGTGTGCAACAGGGTATTCGTGAAGGCAGGCAGGAGGGTGAGCTTAACGTTCTGATCCGCCAGCTCACCCGACGCTTCGGCCCACTCGATGCGACAACCACCGAACGCCTGAAAAAGGCCTCTACTGATGAACTGGAGCGATGGGCTGACAATATTCTCGATGCCCGCACCCTGGATGAGGTTTTCTTTTAAAGGGGTCGTAACGGTTATTTATTGATCAGCCATGTTTCTGCCTTTCGCCGGCCTGCCCCGCTTGCCCGTTCCAAGCTTTCTGCCCAGCGTTTCTTCAATTTGCCCCTTGAACCTGTCGCTCCCCACGGGATGGTTTCGCTCTATACCATGGCTGATCTCGTGGGCATCCCTCGGCAGCATGGCGGTCTTGAAGAGTTCCCGGTAAATGCTGGCCCGTTCCACGCCCAGGGCTTGATAAACAGGGTGAGCACTGACCAGGGAGTCTGCCTCGCCCAGGGCATTTGCCCGATGGCTGGACCAGCGATACTGGCCTGGATCATCCACCATTCCCGCCTTCACGGGGTTCAGCTCGATATACCGGTAACAGCGCAGCAAATAGGCATCGGCTTCTATCAGGCTCCCTTTGTGGCGCCCTTCCCACAGGGTACCGCTACGGTGATAGGTTCTGTTGATGTACTGTACATATTGTCGGCCAACATGCTGTACAACCAGCGAAATTGTCTCTTTCTCGCAGGGGGTTATCAGCAGATGAACATGGTTGGTCATCAGGCAATAGGCATGTAACTGGCCGCCATAGCGCTTTAACCCTTCGCTCAGAAACTCCTTGTATATCAGGTAATCATCGTTGCTGAAGAAGCAGGCAGAGCGGTTGTTTCCCCGCTGGACGATATGAGCTGGAATACCTGGCAGGTACATCCTTGTTTTTCTTGGCATGGCAAACTCCTTTTGCTGCTCAGCACATTCTACAAATAACAATATGAATGAAGAAGGGCTTATACTTTTCCCGCCCCAGTGGGAAGATCGCTGGTTAAAAAATAATCGATACGACCCCTATAGGAGAAACCTTGAAGCTTGTTCTGTCTGGAACTGTTGGTGTAGGCAAATCCACCTTGGCGGCGGCCTTGGGGGAGCACTTCGATTTGCCGTTGATCGATGAATACTTTGATGATTTTTTTGATCTCCGCAGACTTGCGGAAAAGTCGGCTGACGTCTGGCGGGAGGAATTTCTGGCAATTTTTCGTCATAAGTCTGCCCTGGAGGATGAACACCAACAGTTCGTGGCCGATCGCTGCGCTATCGATCTGCTTCACTATTGGTGTCATCGCGGCCTTGAGCACCGCCTGGGAAGGGAGACCAACCGGGCTTTTTTTGCGGCCTGCATGCAGAGGATCAAGGCTTATGATTACGTGATACTTCTGCCATGGGGAGGGCTGGCATTGCAGCAGGTAGAGGGTGACCGGCAAAAAAAGGTCGGGCGCAACTTCAACCCCTTTGTGCGGCTCAAGCATCATGCGGCCATAACGGGTTTCGCCCATGTGGTGATGGACAAGCGGCGGATCATAGAAGTGCCGGTGGCCGTAGCGGAGCTTCAGCAGCGATTGGATTTCGTTTGCGCGACAATTGCACGGCGCGAGGCGCTGATTGCTGGCAGGGGTGCTTCATGATCATGCCTGCAAGGCCCTGCGTCGAGGGCTGATTCGTCATGATCAAAAAATTTCCGAATATCTGGAAGCGAGATGTCAACGGATTTCGCTACCCAAACCTGAGGTTGCAACTCGATTGGCCGCAACCCATGAGCAGGTTATCCGCTTGCAACCGGCAGTTTCTTGAAACGCTGGACACAATCCTTGCCGAGAGCTCAGTGCCGGGATTACTGCAATCCGATGCCAAACGCAATGGCAATGAAGGGCTGAGCGTGCTGCTTGTGCGGCTCGCGCAATATCTGGAAGCTGCTCGGCGAGTGGCCAATGAAGAGAAACAGCTGCTTTTGATACCTTGTGTCAGGGGGAGAAGCATCGAATATCCCTTTTACGATGAGCACGCTACCGTCGCTGTACTGAAGATGGCGTTCCAATATCTGTTTTCCAGTCTTGCGAAGGATACTGATCAGACGTTGGATAGTGAGCATATCCGCTCCGGTCTCGCTGTGCTTGAGGAAAGGACCAAAGACCTGATGCCCAGTGACACCGCGCTGTGGCTCATTGAGCTTGCCCGTCGCAATCGTGTCCCTGTGCGGCGCAGTGGCGAGTATTTTTCCGGCCATATATTTGGTTACGGTCGCCACCAGAGAGCGCTGTGGCGCTTCTCGTCGTTCCGTACCAGCTATATCGGCACATTTGTCGCCGCCAACAAGACAACCGCCAACCGCTTGCTCGCCGACCACGCACTGCCCGTGCCAGAGCAACGCACGGTCAGCTCGCTTCAGGCGGCGAAAGAGGCCGCCGCCGCAATTGGGTTCCCCGTTGTGGTCAAACCACAGAAAACAGATAAGGGTACGGCGGTTACGGCTGGCATCAACAGTGAGGCGGAATTGCTGGCGGCATTCGAACAGGCGCATCACCACGGGGCGGTACTTGTGGAAAGGCACCTTCCCGGTTACGACCACCGTATTGTCGTAGTAGATGGCAAGGCCCGTTGGGTGATGAAAAGGATGCCAGCTCACATTGTTGGCAATGGTGTCGACAGTATCGCCGAATTGATCCATCAGGCGAGGGAAAAGAGGCAGCGGGATCCCAAATACAAAAAGTACGCCTTCCCCGTTGTTGATGATCCTCTGGTGACGAATACGTTGGCCAGCCAAGGGTATACCAAGACAGATGCTCCGCCTTCCGGAAAAACGATCCTGCTGCGAAGCAATTCCAATATATCGACGGGCGGCACCTTCGAGATTGTGACCGGAGCGGCGCACCCGGACAACTTGCGTCTTGCTGAGCGCGCGGCAGATATCGTCGGACTCGACATCGCCGGCGTTGATCTGTTGATCGAGGATATCAGTCAGTCATGGTTGACGGTGGAGTGCGGGATTTGTGAAATCAATTCCAATCCGGCAATGACACACCCGCAAGATCCGCAGCTTTTGCTGGATTATCTCACCGCGGGTACCAGGCTGGATTTGCGTGTCCCTGTCGTGCTGGTGGTGGGAGGCGCCGCCGCCAGTCAGGCTTTGTGTCGCGAGTTGGTGTCAGTGATCCGTCAACAGCACAAAATGTTCAGCCTTGCGGGCGGAGGGAGGGTTTATCAGAACCATGGACCCGTTACCGCCACAGGCCTGGAGTCCGGCAGAGCGCTGCGCATTGCACTCCATGACAAGCGTGCCGATATCGTGTTGATCAGCGTCACACCCAGAGAAATAGTAGCCAACGGTGTGGATATCGATTATGTGGATCTTGCGCTGATCGCTTCGCTGCCGGATGATTCGGCCCTGACGGACACTTGTGCCGACCTGGCGCGGGAGTTTGCCGCCGAGCTTCTTGTGGATGCCAGCGGTTCGGCAATCCGGCAGGCTGTGCTGAAGTTACTAGAGGGTAAGGTTTGATCATCAGGAGCTTGTGGTCGTACCTTGTCAATAATCGGTGTGTGTGGTTTCGATATGAGACCTGGTTAGAGTGCGGAGGGACGTTTGGTGAATAGCGTTGCGATCTTGGGTGCCGGCCTTACAGGTGCCTGGCTGGCTTACTTGCTTGCAACGCGGGGGATGGACGTTGTTGTTTACGATGATTTCTCGCAGCCTTTTCGCGCATCCGATCATAATCCAGGTGGTATCAACCCGCTGCACGGTCCAGGTATCCCAGGCGAGATGGAGCAATTTCAGCTCGCTTGTCATAGTTATCATTTCGAGCATGCGAACCGGATTCAGGAGTTGTCCGGCATCGATTACCGTTTGAGAGTCATCGACCGGCTGTTTGTGGCATTCAACGGAGAAGAAGTGGCGAAACTTCGCCAGATGCAGGGGCTGTATGATATGAGCCCCGGTTTTGAGGCGCGGTGGCTGGAGGCTGATCAGGTGTGTGCGCTGGAGCCGAGGGTCAGTGGCAGTGTTGTCGGCGGGCTGCTGACCCGTGGCAATGCCGTGGTGGACAGCCGTCTTTATGGCCAGGCATTGCTGGCAGCTGCCGTGCGGCTCGGCGCCCGCCATGAAAAAAGCACACCGCGCACGCTTGTCCGCGATGCTGGCCGGATCACACATATTGAGGTCAATGGCCTCCGTAAACCTTGCGAAACCCTGGTGATTGCCAACGGTTGCTGGGCGGGTGATTTTTTTGAACAACTGGGCTTTCCTGTCGCTGTCAGCCCGATAAAGGGGCAGATGCTGGTTGTCAGGGTTGCCGGAAAGCCTTTCCCATGGGACATTACCCGTGGGCTGACGGGCCTTTATCAATATCGGGATGATCTTTACTGGCTGGGTGGCACCCGTGAGGATCCTGCCCTGGAGCCGGGAGTGACGGAGGCCGGCCGACGGCACGTGCTGGACAATATCAGCACCATGCTTCCCGGGGTGGAACTCGAGGTGGTTGCTCACGAAGCGGGATACCGTCCCGCATCCCCGGATGGTCTGCCGATGGTTGGTTCGCTGCCGGGTTATGACAATGTCTTTTCTGCTACTGGCAGTGGTTCGAAGGGGGTATTGTTGTGTGCGGGGATCGCCGTCGCGCTCGCAGATGAAATGCAGGGTCATTCCAGCGGCCAGTACAACTTTTTATCACTACAGAGGTTTGCATCGGCATGATGAAAAAATTCCGCGTTCAGTGCGTACTCTGCCGAGCTGAACCACAGTTTCCCTATTCCCCTTTCTGTCCCGCCTGCGGCGGCATGACGGAGGCTTTTTTCGACTTGAGCGCAGCTGAGCTACGGGATTCGGATAACCCTTACGAACGTTATTTCGATTTGCTCCCTGTCTGCGACAGAGAGCTGTTGCCAACCAAGGCGGTAATGACACCAACCATTCATGCAGGTGAGCTGGGCGAGTATCTGGGGCTGGCACAATTGTTTCTGAAGAATGAGACCACAAACCCTACTGGTACCACCAAGTATCGGATGGCCGCTGTTTCACTGCCTTACCTGTATGAGAGCGGTGTCAGCCATTTCTGTACATCTTCCACTGGTAATAGTTCCACCGCGTATGCTCACCAGATTACACTGATTCCCAATCTGAAAATGAGCCTGTTCACCGGCAGTGAGTTTCGCAATCGAGTCAACTACGAGTCCACGTCACAGATTACTCATTACATCCTGCATGACGCCAGTTTTGCCGAGGCGTTCAACGTGGCCGCGGAGTTTGCCAATGAGCACGGTCATACATCGGAACGAGGCTTCTTCAACCTGGGACGCCGTGAAGGCCTCAAACTTGCGTGGCTGGAGGCGGTGGATCAGGTGAAGGGGCCCATTGATTGGTATGTCCAGGCGGTATCCAGTGCCATGGGGGTTTACGGTGTCTACAAGGGAGCGAAGGAGCTATTCGATATGGGTGTTTCGGCACAGCTTCCGCGGCTGATGTGTGTGCAGCAAGCTTCATGTAGCCCCATGGTCAAGGCATGGGAGGAGGGTGCCGAAACCATCGCCAAAAGTCATATCGTAGAGAGCCCTCAAGGTATTGCCAAGGCGATATTGCGTGGCGATCCAAGCAGGGTTTATCCGTATATGCGCAAGATCGTCAAAGAGAGCAATGGTACTTTCCTGGCCGTTTCAGAGGAGCATATCCGTGAAGCCCGGACGCTGGTCATGGAACTGGAAGGAATCGATATCTGCTTTTCTGCGGCGACTGCGGTTGCCGGTGTGATCCACCAGGCGAGAGCGGGCATGCTCGACCCCGATACGCGCATACTCATCAACCTGACCGGTAGCGACCGTCATTACGACCGCGTGCCGGAGGACGTCGTTCATGTACGCAAAGAGCAGGGCTCATGGATGTTCGACCAGGCTTGATGGACGTGACAGGAATAGATCCATTCGAAACCGATTTGTTTGAATATCCTGTACCGCTACATACATAAATAAGTAGACACGATCAAGGAAAGACCATACTGGCCATTGCAAAGGTATTATCAATGCCAAACCCCAATTTGACCGATGTATTGAGCATACAGGCACGAAGACAACCAAGTGCTGTGGCGGTGCGCTTGCCGGGTAAAAATCTTGGTTTCCGGCAATTGGACGCTTTGGTGTGGCGAGCCGCGGCGCTCATGCATGGCCAGGGAGTCAGGGCTGGAGATGTCATTGCCCTTACGTTCACCAGTGAACTGATTGTGCTGATAGCAATGTTGGCCACTGCGCGGCTCGGGGCGACGGTTTTCTCGGTGCCGGGCAGTTATCCGCAGCTGCAGAAATCTGAAATGATGGCTCGGGCGCGGGTGCGTTTCGTTGCCTCTGATCGACATGATTGTCATCGCGGTGGACTGCCGCTACTGATCATCGACTTGGCGGTTATCAATGACCCGGCTGTGCGTATCGATGTGACGGTCCGCGATGATCAGCCCAACGCACCCTGGCTGATCATCGCAGGGTCGGGCTCTACCGGCAGCCCAAAGTTGATTCCATTGAGTCATCGTGTTTTTCTGGAGAGGGTGTCCCTGTTCGACAAAGGAATACCTCTCTCTTCCGGTGATTGTGTGGCAACGCTGATCCACATCGATTTTCAGGTGGCAAAGATACAGTATCTGCATGCCCTGTTATGTGGCGCCTCTGTCTCGTTTTATTCAATCGTGCGTGGCGACGTGGCTGATTTCTGCCGTAGCAACGGAGTGTCCATTCTGTATACCGCAGTCATTCACCTCGAACAGTTGATAAAGCACGTCGAGGGGACGCCTGTTGTGCAGCCCGGCAGAGCACTGGATTTTCTGCGGGCGTTGGTGACCGGTGGGTCAACCGTCAGTGATCGACTGCGGCAGCGTGTGGCGCGTCATCTCAGTGAGAGATTTTATGTGCGTTATGGCACCAATGAGACGGGCCCGATTTCCGATGCCTCTCCCCCCGGCGTTTTTACTGTATCAGGCTCGATAGGCAAGCCCTATGCCGGTGTAGCGATCGATGTGGTGGATACTCAAGGCGTTACAGTACCCGCCGGTGTCATCGGCCTGGTGCGAATAGCGACTCCCGGCGTGATAAGAGAATACCTTGACGATGAGCAGGCTACGAAGCGCGCCTTGCAGGGATACTGGTTTCTGCCGGGCGATCTCGGCAAGCTCACTGATGACGGAGAGCTGATCTATTGCGGTCGCGCTGATCACATGATGATTCTGAATGGAGTCAACATTTATCCGGCGGAAATCGAATCGATCATTTGCAGCCATCCGGCAGTACGGGATGCTGCTGCCATGCCGATGCGTTCCACGTTGCATCAGGATATTCCTGTGTGCGCGGTGGAGCTCTTCGACGATGTCGAAGCCTCCGAGACCGAACTTACCGAGTACACTGTGGCCCGCCTGGGTTTTAGAGCCCCCAAGCGTATAGTCAGAGTCGAAAAAATTCCTCGCACCGAGCAAGGGAAATTGATCAGAGCTGAAATGGCACGGCTGATGAACGCCGAGCTTGGCTTGTGATAAGGACCGCCAGACGATAGCAGCTTGCTGTTCAGATGTGGGAGAACGGAGGTATTTCCGACCTGGACCGGCGATGGCGGCAGGAGTCTTCCCTGGCGGAGCATCTACCAATAAAAGTGAAGTTGCCAGATGTCCGACAATCGAAATATTACCCTCGACCTCATCGAATACGCGCAGTCCACACCTGATGAAACTGCGCTGATAGTGTCCGATCGCGAAATCAGTTATCGAGAACTGAATCAGCTGACATGGCAATGTGCCCAGTATCTGCACGACCAGGGTGTGGGTTCTGGAATGGTGGTGGCAGTGACCTGCGCCAATGAAATCACCCTGGCGCTGGTGATCTTGGGTCTGATTCGCCTGGGCGCCACGACCCATTCGGTCCCGCGCAGTTCAACACCGCTCCAGCGGGAGGAAATGGCGGCGCGGGTGGAAGCTTCTGTGCTCATCTCTGATCATCCGGAGCGTTTCGGTGCGGGCATACCCAGTATCGCCGTGGATTACGATGTTCTCACGGAGGTTCCTTGCGAAATCCGCAAAGACATCATGCCGGAGATTCCCGATGCTCCCTGGCTGCTGATTACCGGTTCGGGCACCACGGGGGAGCCAAAGTTGCTCCCCGTGACTCATGCCCAGCAACGGGCAAGGCATAAAATGGAAGTGGCCAGTCTCCGAATCGTCACGGCGGATCGCTGGTTTGAGTTGTCCCATCTGGATTTTTCTAATGCCAAGCATCGTTTGTTGACAATGCTGTCGGCGGGGGCCGCTTTTGGCCTTATCGAGTCCAATCTCGTAAGTCCGATTCGGTTGTGCCAGCAACGGAAATTCACCCTGTTGGGAGCGACCCCGTTTCATGTTGAAAGCATGCTGGCCAACCTCTCCGATGACACGTCAATGAGGCTTTCTGCGATCAGGGGGTTGGCATTGAGCACAGCCACCGTGAGCGCCGGACTGAGAGAGCGCATCCGCCGCTTGCTGTGCTCGAATCTCTATGTGAGCTATGGTTCCAATGAGACCGGGCGACTTACTCTTGCGGGCCCGCCTGAGGTATATACCTATTCTGGAACGGTTGGTATACCTTTGTCAGGCGTGGAACTGGAGATTGTAGACCGCGAGACACTGGAGCCGCTGCCGGTGGAGGACATTGGCCTGATCCGTGTCAGAAGTTCGGGCCTGATCAACGGGTACCTGGGCAATGAGAAAGCCACGAAAGAGTTTTTTCGGGAAGGTTGGTTTTTCCCTGGGGACTTGGGAAAACTCACGGATGGCGGTCAGTTGATTCATTATGGTCGTGCGGACCAGATGATGATCAAGGACGGCATCAATATTTACCCGGCTGAGATCGAGAATGTAATGCTTTCCCATCCGGCGGTTCGTGAAGCCGCAGCCGTACCGCTACGGCACGAAACTCACCAGGATGTACCTGTATGCGCCGTCACCCTCCACTCTGGAACAGGGGTGTCAGAGCAGGAATTACTGACATTTGCCCGTGGCCGGCTCGGTATCCGCGGCCCCGGCGCAGTGGCGGTTGTTGAGGAAATCCCGCGCAATGAGCTGGGCAAGATCGTGCGTGGAGAGCTGACGAAATACATGGCGGACAGGTTTAAGTTTGCCGCTCCAAAGACACCGGCGTTGGTGAATGCTCCTGCAACGAACGGTTCCCCGTCCGCCATGGACTTGGGCGGAACTGCAACACCCGATGTGCCCCCGTGGCTGGCACGTCAGCCCCTGCGTTTCATGGGGCTTGCCATGAAATATCCGGGTAACGTCGATCTCGAACGGCTGGATCGGGATCTGAGCGCAGTCTTCAATCTGGAAATCGAGGCATGCAAGGCACCTGACAGGGTGTTGAAGTCCGCGGATCAGGCCGTTATTGCCGGGATCGCGTGGCGCGGCATGCTGCTTGGCCGTGAATTGTTCCAGGCGGCAGGCCTTCCTGCATTTGATGCGGGATATATCGCTGCAGTAGAGCGTGGTGGCGACGATAATGCCTGGCGAGTGCGGATCGGTGTGCCGCATATTCATCATATCGACAAGGGCTGCTACCAGATCGCGTATGCCGAAACGGCGAAAATCGTCGCCAATATGTTGCGCAGCCCTGTTCACGCGGATCGGGTGGAGCCCTTGCGGGAGATGGTTTCACGGCGATTAATTGCGACCTTGCGCAATAGGGGCATGTCCGGCAAGTCAACGATTCACGTGCTCGGCGCCGCCCATGAACTGGGCGTGCCTTTCCTGCATATTGGTGGAGGTGTCTATCAGCTTGGCTGGGGCAGCCGGTCTCGGCAGGTCAACCGCAGTACCACGGACGGTGATGCGGCCAGCGGCTCCCGCCTGGCCCAGAACAAGGTGTGGACCGCTGATGTTCTGCGTATGTCGGGGCTGCCTGTGCCGGTACACGGCTTGGCCGGTTCCGTGAAGGAGGCTGGTCAACTGGCGGGCAAGCTGGGCTGGCCGGTGGTGGTCAAGCCCGTGGACGGCGACAGAGGGGAAGGAGTAAGCGTTGGTATCCGTTCGGAGGAGGAGCTGGCGCATGCGTATGGACGTGCCAAAAAGGCCTCTCGTAGCGGGAAGGTTATTGTCGAGCGTGAGGCGAACGGTATCTGTCATCGTCTTTTCGTCGCCAGCGGCCGTCTTCTGTACGCGGTCAAGCGGTTGCCGAAATCTGTGGCCGGCGACGGTGTTCACAGCGTCGCGGAATTGATTGCCATTGCCAATGAGGAGGAAAGCGCCAAGCCCTCCTGGTTGAGAACGGAGCCTTTTCCCGGCGATGAATTGGCGGTCATGGCGATGCGGGCCGCGGGTTTTACCATGGACAGTGTCCCGCAGTCGGGTGAGCTGGTGCCATTGCGGGCCATTGAATCCACCGCCGATGGTGGTGTCGATGAAGACGTCAGCCACTGTATCCATCCCCACAATCTGGATGCCGCCTTGCGGGCGACGCAGCTGTGCAACCTGGAAGTGGCGGGTGTCGATATCATCACCCCGGACATCTCCCGCTCCTGGACCGAAAACGGCGCCATCATCAATGAACTGAATTATTCGCCCCTGCTGGGGGGCGCCGCTATTTCCAAAAGCCATGTGCCGGAATTTGTACGCCGGGTCATGGGCGGCGGTGATGGCCGCGTCCCCGTGGAGGTTTATGTGGGAGGCAATGAAGCCTTTGCCTCGGCCAGGGCGCGGCAGCGTGAAATACTTGCCGACGGCCGGCACTGTTACCTGACCAGCCACTCTCTGACCCTGGACAGCCGTGGCGAGGAAATCCCCGTTCCCTTGCAGGGACTGTACCGGCGTGGTTTGGCTCTGCTGCTCAATCGTCAGGTCGAACATATTATTCTGGTGGTCCAGACGGATGAGTTGCTGAGAACGGGATTTCCCGTCGACAGGATTGACAGGCTCACCTCCGGGCCGGATGAACCGCTTGAAGCGAATGCTGAAGGCACACCGCTGTCTCCCGATAGGGCGGGCAGGCTTGTGACATATCTGAAAAATCTGCGTATCTAGGAGATCGGGGTTTGAGAGCGTCATGAAATTTTTGGGTAGGGGCAATTGCGCGAATCGATAAAGCCGGTTTCGGGAATTGCCCCTGTGGAGGCGCGTCATGCACTCGTCGAAAGATATTTCGTATGCTATTTTACGCCAATAGTATGATTTATCGGTATGAGAGGGCTGGAGTATGACTACAGTACGCAAGACCATCACGTTGACTGGCCAGCAGAACGATTGGGTCAAGGCACGTATCACCAGTGGTGACTTTACCAACGATAGCGAGTACTTCCGCGATTTGATCCGGCGTGATCAGGAGCGTAACGCCGGGATAGCGCAACTTCGCGCTGCCCTCGTTGAGGGTGAGCAGAGTGGGGTCAGCGAGCGCACACCGGATGACATTCGCGGCGCAGCCAGGGAGAGGCTAAAAGCGGATGGTCGGATATAGGCTCAGTAAACGTGCTGACGAGGACTTTGAGTCCATCTACATGTACGGTGCTCTGACATTCGGTCTGGAGCAAGCTGACGCTTACGCAACGGGTATGCAGGCTCGCTTTGAACAACTCGCGAATCAACCCTGCTTATATCCTGCCGTTGACCATGTGCGACCTGGCTATCGGTCCAGTGTCTACGGGAGCCACGCCATTTACTACCGTATGGTTGATGATGGAGTGCTTATTGTCCGTATTCTGCGCGGCCAGGATGTCGGTACGGCACTGGCGGAAGAGCCTGGGTATGGGTAGGGACAATTGCGCGAACCGATAAAGCCGGTTTCGTGAATTGCCCCTACGGAGGCCACGTCACGAAACCGGATTTTGGGGTCGCGAAATCGGATTTGGTACGGGCAATTCACGAATTGCCCGTACAGGGCAGGTCCAAGTTGCCCCTGCCCGCGCGCATAGCTAAGGGTGGATGACGATTGGCTCACTCAGCGTCGAGTAATGCGGCCGCAAGTTTGTCCCGTGCTGTTTCAACACACTGTAGCGCAAGCCTATCTCCCAGTGGTTGGCCACCATGCGATGAGGGGCTTTGTGCAGCAGGGGAGTAATGGCCAGGGTATAGGCGATCGGCCCGCTGATGCGCAGAACACCCGTCCGTCCCACGCCATGACTGGAAACACGGTAGCGCATGATATTGGTCAAGACATTGTTGATGACCGCCTTCAAAAACATATGGCCTGGTGCGGCGATCAGGTGCCATTGCTGAAATTCACCCAAATCGTGGCTGAGCAGTTCGGGGTGATTGCCCCAGAATTTGTGAGGTTCTCCTTTCGCCGGGGGCCAGAACGACAAAACATAGCGTTCGTTGCTGAGCAGTACGTCATCGAGCGGCCTGTCCATTGCGCTCTTGATGTCCAGATACACCCCGCCTTCCCTGTACATCAACAAGTATCGGAAAAGATCCGCCCGCACGGCGCCATATCTGGGATTTATCCGTTGGTATAGCGCCAGGATATTGGCCTCATAATGCTTGGCGATATAGGCCTCCACCGCATCGTCATCGTAAAATTTCAATGTCCAGCCGGGGTTCAAGGCGCGAATGCGCTCACGGTTTTCGTGGAGCTCGGTGGGCAGCTCCGCCAGGGATGCATAAGTTTGATGAAGGATTCTGGGAATTGTCACGGTTATTGTGCTGGCTGACGGGCTGCGTTTTTCCGAAGTCCGTAGGTGAAAACAAGATCCGAGCTGGCTTCATTGCCGACATTGCTCGCAACCCTGACCTCTACCGTTGTCGAATTGCGCTCACTATTGGCGTAGAAGGCTTCGATAGTTCGGGTGATATGTGCCATCAACGCCGTGCGATTGGCAAAATTCATTGGTTTTCCCGTCTCGCGGACGATGTCCCGCTTCGCCGTCCTGTACATCTCGGTGATGTTGATGCGCTGCCCCCGGTTTTGCAGTGAGCCCAGTTGGCGCAGATTGTCACCGTGTCTGATGGCAGACAGGCAGCCGTCGGGCAACCACACACACTGGTCGCCCAGGGCCTCCAGTTGTTCGTACAAGTCTACGTCTTCACCGCCCCAGCCACGAAAGGCTTCGTCGTAGCCGCCGCTCCGGAAGAAGGCTTCCCTGGTGCACAGGAAGGTTCCCCATCCGTTCACGCCCGCGGCTTCGGGAGCGCGGTAATAATGGCTGGCCTGCAACTGATCGCTGGCCCAACTGCCCAGGTCTCGCTGGAGAAGGATATCGGCATCGACGAAGAACAGCCACTGCCCCGACGCTTGCTGCGCACCGAGATTTCTGGCCCTTGCCGCACAGAACGAAGGGTCATCGTCCACCTTGATAGACAACACCTTCGGCCAGGCCGAGCGCAGCCACTGGGCCGTGCCTTGTTCACAGCCGTAGTCTACGACGATCAACTCTGTGTCTGATTGGGCGGCCATGCCAGGCAACGTCTGGCGCAGGTGCTCCAACCGGTTCTTGCAGGTTGTGATAAGTGAAATCCGCATGTGATTTTTCGAATATTTTTTCTGCGTGGTTTATGGGAAATGGCATCACTGACGGCGTGAAGCGCCATGCTTCGTTCGATGGTAAACTGCCTCGCTTTTACAGGCAACGGACAGGACTTGCTGCGGCCAGTCCGCCGATCGCCAAACGGCGATGGGGCGGCGACCATTGATAGAATGACATGAAAATTCTTTTCGTACACCAGAACTTTCCCGGCCAATTCATTCATTTGGCCCCCGCGCTTGCTGCAATGCCCGGTGTTTCCGTGACGGCCCTTACCTTGCAGAAGGTCAGAAATCCTGTCTGGAACGGGGTGAGGATGGTTCCCTACACTCTCCAGCGCGGCACCGCCGCGGATATTCACCCCTGGGTGCTGGACATCGAGAGCAAGGCGATTCGCGCGGAAGCCTGCTTTCGCAAGGCGCTTGAACTGAAAAGCGAGGGTTATGAGCCGGACATTATCATTGCCCATCCAGGATGGGGAGAGAGCCTGTTCCTGAAGGAAGTGTGGCCAGGGGCGAAACTGGGTATCTATTGCGAGTTTTATTACCAGCCGGAAGGCGCCGATGTCGGCTTTGACCCGGAATTTCCGGTGACGGACCCTGGCGGTGTCTGCCGTTTGAAGTTCAAGAATGTCAACAACATGCTCCACTTCGACATTGCCGACGCGGGCATTTCGCCTACTCACTGGCAGGCGAATACCTTTCCTGAGCCCTTCCGCTCACGCATCAGTGTTATTCACGATGGTATCGATACCGAACATCTCCGGCCCAACGGCAAGGTGGCCATAAAGCTCAACAATGCCACGCAGCTTCGCAGTGGTGATCCGGTCATCACCTTCGTCAATCGCAACATGGAACCCACGCGGGGGTATCATACCTTCATGCGCGCGCTGCCCGAGATCCTGCGGCGCAACCCGCAAGTGCAAGTGTTACTGGTGGGGGGGGATGGCGTGGGTTACGGCCAGAAAGCGCCGCCGGGCACGACTTGGAAGCAAGTATTCATCGATGAAGTGCAGTCATCGATCACCGCGGATGACTGGAGACGGGTGCATTTTGTCGGGAAGATTCCCCACGAGCATTTTTTGCGCCTGTTGCAGGTTTCCTCGGTGCATGTGTACCTGACCTATCCCTTTGTGCTGAGCTGGAGCCTGCTGGAAGCCATGAGCACGGGGTGCGCCATCGTCGGTAGCGATACGGCGCCTCTCCATGAGGCCATTGTCGACGGCGAGACGGGCAGACTGGTGAATTTTTTTGATCCTGCCGCGCTGGCAGGGCAGATTACCGGCCTGCTGAATGAACCGGATGAGCGGAAACGCCTGGGGGCGAATGCCAGGGCGTTTGCTCAGGCCAATTATGATTTGAAGAAAATCTGCCTGCCCCGCCAGCTCGAATGGGTGAACAGCCTGAGAGCCTTGTAAGTCCCATTGAAATCATTGAGGAAAATGTCTTGACTGCTGCCATCTATTTTCATCCGGAAGGGTACAGTACCAGCGGCCCCCGGCTGATGGGGCGCAACGCTGCTGGCGAGTCATTTTTGCGGGGATTCCTGCAATATAGCCGGACGGACACCTTTTGGGCGCAAGTGCCCCGCAAGGACTTTGGTCCGCTCTTTGCGCAGGCGGTGCGTGCCGCTGGACGCACCGAGCCGGTAAGAGTGGTGGATGACACCAGTCTTGCCGGTTTGCAGCGGCCTGGGGCCGTTTACCATCCTGGCCCCGGGATTGGCCAGCAGGCCTGGATCCGGTCGGTATTCGGTCATGGCCGCTGGAGCCTTTGCGGAATCACCCATACCACCTCCAGCGCGGGGGCAATGGACTCCATTACTGAATTGTTGACGGCGCCGGTACAACCCTGGGATGCGGTGATATGTACCAGTCGCGCTGTGAAGAACAACGTCAGCCGGGTACTGGGCGCGCAGGCAGAGTACCTGGCGAGCCGTTTCGGCGTGCGGCGGATGCCTGAAATCCAGTTGCCGGTGATTCCTCTGGGGATTCATACAAAGGATTTTGTTTTCTCCGACCCGGAGAAGGTTGCCGCCCGCAAAGCCATTGGCGCGGATGCCGACACCCTGGTGGTGCTGTTCATGGGTCGCTTGTCGTTTCATGCCAAGGCACATCCGCTGGCTATGTATCAGGCCCTGGAGCAAGCTGCGGCAAGTCTTCCCGAAGGGAAAAAAGTGGTGCTGGTGGAGTGTGGCTGGCACGGCAATGGCGACATTGCCCGCGCCTTCAACGATGCCGCGGCGCTTGCCTGCCCATCGGTGCGGGTCGTCAATCTCGATGGTCGCAAGGCGGATGAGAGGAAAACTGCCTGGGCGGGCGCGGACATATTCTGCTCGTTGTCGGACAATATTCAGGAAACCTTCGGCATTGTTCCCATCGAGGCAATGGCAGCGGGTCTGCCCGTGGTGGTCAGTGATTGGGATGGCTACAAGGATACGGTGCGCGATGGCATCGAGGGCTTCAGGATCCCGACGTTGATGCCGGGTGCCGGCGCGGGCCGGGATCTGGCATTGCGCCATGCTCTGGGTATCGATACCTATGATATGTATTGTGGCCATACCTGTTCCCTGATCGCGGTGGATATCGAGGCGGCAGCTCACGCGTTCGCGCAGCTTTTTGCCTCTGCCGGGCTGCGCCGGAAAATGGCTGAGGCCGGGCTGCGACGGGCGCGGGAAATATACGATTGGTCAGTCATCATTCCTCAATACGAGGATCTCTGGGAGCGGCAGGCACGGCAGCGGGCCGAGGGCGCGGCGAAGATCAGGCCGTTGGCGGCGCCTTGGCCGGCACGTATGGATCCCTTTGCGGGGTTCGCCGCGTATCCCACCCGAACCCTTACCCGTGACTCCGTGCTCGAGCTGGCCGACTCCGATGTGGACGCCGCTATCGCACGAGTCAGACGGCTCCGGCGGTTGAAGATGGTGGATTTTGCCGTCTATGTTTTGCCGGAAGATAGCGACGTCGAAATCATGCTCCGGGGCTTGGACGAGGGGCCGAAAGCTGTAGCACTGTTGCTTGGACAAAGCGTTGAAAACCGGCCACGCCATTATTTCAGAGCCTTGGCCTGGCTGGTCAAACTCGGCGTGGTGAGGGTGGTGGCGATGGCGTCGGACTCCAGTGCCGGGGACTGATTAATGGCAAGGGTTCTCTGCGCTTGGGAGATGGGCTCCGCACTCGGCCATCTGGTCAACCTGAAGCCCTTTGTGGATGCCGCGCTCAAGGCCGGTCACCAGGTGACCCTGGCAGCCAAGGAATTGCAGAACATCGGCACCGTAATGAGGGGCTATCCGATAACTGTTTTTCAGGCGCCTTATCTGCACCGCCAGCCCAGGAAAATCTATCCGCAACTGATGTCCTATTCCCAATTGATACTCCAGCGGTTTGAAACCGTTGATGAGCTGGAAATTCTGTGCCGTGCCTGGGACGGGATTTTCGGCGAGGTGAAGCCTGATCTGGTGATTTACGATTTTGCGCCCTCTGCGATGATTGCCAGCCTGCACAGGCCCTGGCAAAAGTGGATCACGGGTAACGGATTCCTGGTGCCGCGAACGGACCTTCCTTATCTGGGGCTTTTCCCCAGGGTGCCCAAGACGCCGGATAACGAGCACCAGCTGCGTCATGGTGATGCGCGGTTATTGACGACGGTAAACGCTGTGCTGGCTCGGAGAGGGCTTTCCGCCATTGCTGATGTGCGTGACATCATTACCCGGTCGGACCGACGTTTGTTGTTGACCTTGCCGGAACTGGATCATGGTGGAGTCCGTCAGGCAGAAGAATACCTGGGTGTTGCCAAGCAACTGCCAGGGAGGGAGGCCGTGTGGCCTGCGTATGGTGACTGCAGGGTTTTTGCCTATCTGGCGGCATTCCCGATGCTTGAGTCGATGCTGGAAAAACTGTCGGGAGCGGAATTTTCTACGCTGATTTACAGCCGTGATATCAACGATGGCGTGAAAAGCCGTTTTCCGCAGATCCGGTTTGTTGATCAACCGGTGGATATGGAGGCGGTAGCGGAACAGGCTGATATGGTGGTCAACATGGCCGGCCACACCACCAGTGCTCAGTGTTTCATGGCGGGTATTCCCCAATTGATGATCCCGCTTCGCCAGGAACAGTTTTACTTGGCCAGCAGGGTTGCGGCACAGGGGTATGGCGTTGTACTGGGAAAAGATATGAAGCACCTCGATGCTGCGATGAACAGCATTCTGGCGCTGGCAAGGGCGGGGAGGAGGCCCTTCGATTCCCGGCGGCGCGCGTTACTGAGCGGAGCACTACTCGAACAGCGCCTTGCGCAATTGTTTGCCACGTTGCAGCCGGCTCCCTCCGATGATGGTTGATGCGCAGGGACAATTCACGAATTACCCCGGCGGCCATCGATGGTAGCTTGGGGCGCGGCTATTGGCGTTTGTCTAACGTGGACGTAAAGGATAGAATTGTGCACCTCAATCAGTGGGTCTGCAGATGCTCTCGGGCCAGATTGCTGTGTATTCATCAAATGCGAAACCAGGAAGAGAAGTAAAATGGCAGTTACGAAACCTGAAACCGAGCAAACTATCACTATCGACGGCAACAGTTATGTCATTGCCGATCTCAGTGATACGGCCAAGTCCCAGCTTGCCAACATCCGTTATGTAGAGCGGGAGATTGAAGAAACAAAAAACAAAATGGCGGTTCTACAGGCTGCGCGCCAGTATTATGCCGGCATCCTCGGTAAGGAATTGCCATCCAAGTAACTGTCGACAGTGCCTGTTGATATGGATTGGGTGAGATGTCGTGTCTGTGCAGAAGACAGGTTTGTAGTTGTGTTGGAGGTGCCTTCGCAGTGACATCACAACGGGAAAATCTCTTGAGGCTTCACAAGGTTACCCTGAGATACAGCAAGGTTGAAGACAGAGTGCGCATGGATGCGCAGACAGAAGCGGGGGAGGTTGTGGCCTTTTGGCTGACGCAGCGGCTGTGTCGTGAGCTGATATCTCCCTTTGTCACATATTTTAATAATGCTGATGTGGCTTGTACCAGTGCATCGCCACAGAGCATTTCCGCTGTACAGGGGTTTTTGCACCACGAGGCGAAAGTTCACAAGAAGCGAGCGCTTCCCGTTGCCCGGGAGAAGGCGGTGCGGGTGGTTCTACCCAGCAGGGCACAGGTGCGGACTTCCAGTAAAGTCATTCAGATCGCATTGCCGTTACAGGAAAATACCATGGCGGTACTGGCCATGAGGCCAGATGAAGCGCGCCAGTGGCTGGATATACTCTATCAGCAATACCGCAGGGCGGAGTGGCCGCTGGATATTTGGCCACAATGGATTCGGTCTGTACCCTCTGCGGATATTTCACAGGTTGCGACCCCGGGAGAGAGAGTGCATTGACCTGTCCTCGCCCTTTGGTTGAGCCCAGGGAGCCCAGGGAGGTATGCAGCCAATGAAAGCGAAGTGTCTGGAAGCTCCTGGCAGGTTTTTGTGTGAACCAGTTCACAGATTCTGCCAGGCGGCGGGCTTGAAAGACTTTCAGGCATTGATTTGGTAAAATTTGCACCCACTTTATCGAATACCAGCAGGCCCCGTGTGGCCTGTTGTCGTTTTCAGACACGGACACGAGCTCATGGCCAAACCACTCAGCAAGAACGATCTTCAGCAGGCGTTGGGATTGTGCAAAAGCTCCTTCATCATCGCCGGTGTCTTCAGCATGTTCATCAATCTGCTGATGTTGGCGCCTCCCTTTTACATGATGCAGGCTTTCAATCGCGTGTTGTCCAGCGGCAGTCACGTCACGCTGCTGATGTTGTCGCTGATCTTGGTGTTCATGCTCATGACCATGGGCGCTCTCGAGTGGGTGCGAGCGCGGGTATTGGTGAGAATCAGTTCGAGGCTCGACAGCCTTCTGACCAACAGGATGTTCGACACCAGTTTCAAGCAGTCTCTCTATTCCGGGGGCACGGTCAGCAACGCCCAGCCGCTGCAGGATCTCAACGGCTTGCGCCAGTTCATGACCAGCAATGGGTTTTTTGCCTTCTTCGATGCTCCCTGGCTTCCCATTTATCTATTGGTGATGTTCATGTTCAGCCCTTGGTACGGGCTGATGGCCGTCTTTGCCAGTGTGGTGTTGATCACCATCGCCGTATTCAATGAAAGGACGACGGCGCCACTGTTTGAAGAGTCTTCCAAACACCAGGCCCAGGCGCAGAACATAGCCTCCAGCAATTTGCGCAACGCGGAAGTGATCGAGTCCATGGGCATGCTGGGCAATATCCGCAACCGTTGGCGCGAGTATGCCAGCCAGTCTCTCTACTGGCAGAGCATGGCCAGTGACAAGGCTTCGGGTTTCACGACCAGCTCCAAAACCTTCCGTCTTACAGTACAGTCGCTGATTCTCGGCCTTGGTGCTCTGCTGGTGTTGGATCAGCAGATCAGCCCAGGCGCCATGATCGCCGGTTCCATCCTGCTTGGCCGCGCCCTGGCGCCCATCGACGTGCTGATCGGCTCATGGAGACAGTTTGTTACGGCGAGAGAGCAATATGAACGTTTGAACAAGTTGCTCGATCAGTTGCCCGCCGAGACCGAGAAGATGACACTGCCGGCTCCCAAGGGCGCCATCAGGCTGGAGCAGGCGATGATCGGCCCACCCAAAATGAACGCGCCTGTAATCAAGGGGGTCAGTTTCGACATCAAGCCCGGAGAGTCCGTTGCCGTCATCGGCCCCAGCGCATCCGGAAAATCCACACTGGCCAGAGGTATTCTGGGCGTGTGGCCAGCGCTGGCGGGCAAGGTGCGCCTCGATGGGGCGGATATCAATCACTACAACCGCCACGAGTTGGGACCTTATATTGGCTACCTGCCGCAGGACATCGAGCTCTTCGACGGCACGGTCAGTGAAAACATCGCCCGTTTCGGCGATGTCGACCCCGAAAAAGTGGTGGCGGCGGCTCAGGCAGCTGGCGTACATGAAATGATTCTGCAGCTTCCTGGTGGTTACGACACCCAGATTGGCCAGGGAGGGAGTGCGCTGTCTGGGGGGCAACGTCAACGCATCGGGCTTGCCCGCGCCCTCTACGGTGATCCTGTGCTGGTGGTTCTCGACGAGCCCAATTCCAATCTCGATGACCAGGGTGAGCTGGCCTTGGCCAGGTGTTTGCAGGGGCTCAAAGCGAGAGGCGCCACCACGGTGCTCATTACTCATCGCCCCAGCATCCTTGGTCTGGCGGACAAGATCATGGTGCTGACGGATGGCAAGATTGCACTTTTCGACACCAGGGACAAGGTGCTCGAAACCATGCGTGCCGCCACTGCCAATGCCCAGAAACAGGTAGCCGCAACCGCGGGCCAGCACAAAATCACCCCAATTTCCTAGGATGCGTCCCCAATGAACGTAAAGGCTGCATTGCCGCAGAAGTCGGCATCTCCCGAACTGGAGACCTCGGACAAGAAGCCGAGAACCATCGGGCTCATAATCCTGCTGGTGTCATTTGGCCTTTTTGGCACCTGGGCCGCTTTCGCGCCGTTGGACAGTGCCTCACTGGCGCCGGGGGTCGTGGTTGTGAAGGGACAGCGCAAGACCGTTCAGCATTACGAAGGCGGCATTGTCCAGGATATTCTTGTTACCGATGGCGAGCATGTGGAAGAAGACCAGCCGCTGGTGATTCTGGACAACACCCAGTTTGGCGCGGAGCTCGGCATTTTGCGCGGCCAGCTGTTCACCGCGGCGGCGACGGAAAGCCGCTTGATTGCCGAGCGTGATGATAAAGAGGCCATTCTGTTTTCGCCCGAACTGGACAGTAAGGACGTGCGTGCCGAGGAAGCCAAGCGCAACGAGGAGCAGATCTTCAACGCCCGCATGGCGGCGCGCCAGGGCGAGAAAAAGGTGCTGGAGCAGCGCATCATTCAGCTGAAATCCCAGATCGCCGGCCTGGAGTCGCTGGTAAAAAGCCAGCTGGAGCTGAGCGAGTCCTATCAGGAGGAGATCAAGGATCTCTCTGAGTTGCTGGACGACGGTTTCGTCGAGAAGACCCGCCTGATGGACCTGCAGCGCAGCGATTCGCGCACCCGCGGCGAGATCGCGGAGCAGAAGGCGTCCATTGCGCAGTTACAGGTCAAGATTGGCGAGACGGAGCTGGAGATTCTTCAGCTCAACAAGCGTTTCAAGACGGAAGTGGTGGATGAACTGGCAAAGGCCCAGGCGCAGGTTTTTGACGTGAGGCAGCGCATCGTCGCGATCCAGAATAAAGTGGAGCGAACTGTCGTCAAGGCGCCGGTGAGCGGCAGGGTGCTGGGTTTGAACGCCCATACCATTGGCGGTGTGGTCAACGCTGGTACACCAATTCTCGATATCGTGCCTGATAATCAGGAACTGATCGTCGAGGCGAAGGTCAATCCTGCCGACATCGACAGAGTTGACGTGGGGCTTGAGGCCAATATCCGTTTTACGGCCTTTCATACCCAAACGACACCTGTCATTCCGGGGCGGGTGGTCAGAATCGCTGCGGATAGATTGGTGGATGACAAGACTGGGCAGCCGTACTATGGCGCGGTGATCGAAGTCACGGAAGAAGGTTTGAGAACCATGTCCGGCTTGACGCTGGTGCCGGGCATGCCGGCGGAAGTGCTGATCAAGACGGGTGAAAGAACATTGCTGCAATACCTGCTTCAGCCTGCGCGGGATGCCATGGCCCGATCACTCATTGAGGAGTAACGCCAATGAAAGCCTCTGGACGCCTGTTTGCCGGCCTCTTGTTGTCCGCAGCGGTGAGCGCCCATGGCGCCACGTTGCTGGATCTTTACCACGAGACCATGGCGTCTGATCCGAGGTTGCAAAAATCCGAGGCGGAGGTGGCGGTTTTCCAGGCGCGCGAAAAAGGTGCCCGGGCCGGGCTTCTGCCCCAGGTGAGCGCCGGGGCCCAGGGTACGCGCACCGTGCGTGAATCGGCTGATACCCAGGGGTTGGAGCGGCGCGATCACTACGATGGTGAAAGGTACTATCTTTCGCTGAGCCAGCCATTGTACGACAAGGCCCGCTGGGAAGCTTTCCGCAGCGCCGGAAAGGAGGCCGATCAGTACAGTGTCAGGCATGAGGATTTCCAGTCTCTGGTGGCCGTGGATGTGGTGGACCGCTACACCAAGGTGCTTGCCGCCGAGGACAATTACGCCTTCGTAGTGGCCGAGCGTGAGGCAGCGCAGGAGCAGTATCGACAGGTCGATGCCCGCTATCGGCGCCAGATGGCGAAAGTGACAGACTTGCTTGCCGTCGAGGCGCGGGCCAATATTCTCGTCTCACAGGAGCTGGAGGCATTGAATCAGGTGTCCATCGCCAGGGAGAGTATGTCGGAACTGCTGGGACGGGAAGTGAGCGAGCCTTTTGCGCCCTTGCGCGAGGATATTCACATCGCCTGGGATTTTTCCAATCTCGAAGATTGGGTAGCACGGGGATTGCAGTCCAGCAAGCACTTGCAGTCGGCACGGCTGGCGGTAGAGACGGCGAAAGGGCGCGTCAAGGAAGCGCAAGGTCGCCGCCATCCCACGTTATCCGTCAATCTCAACGCCCAGAAAACCGACATTGGTTACGAGAACGCTCCGACTCCCTTGGCGGAGACTTATGTCGCGGCTCTCAACCTCAGCATGCCACTCTATACCGGGGGGCAGATCAGTGCTCAGGTGGATGAGGCGCAGGCGCGCCTGCGCATGGCGGAACAGGAGTACCAGCAGGCGGATCGCCTGTTGCGCAAGGAAATCCGCGAAGCCTTCCTGCGGTCGCGCAGTGCAATGGATCGCGTGGCCGCGACGCGCAAGGCCGTGGTGGCGGCGGACAAGTCCTACCAGGCTCAGAAGAAGGGCTTTGGCTTTGGCACTGTTACCGTGGTGGATGTGATGACCGCCTCCGAGACGCTGTTCGAGGCGCAGCGCGACTACCGCCAGGCCTATTACGATTTGATGGTACAGGGAATGACTCTCTTCCAGGTGTCGGGTGAGTTCTCGCCGCAGAACGTTGCCGACATCAACGCCTGGCTCGAGGCCGCGGGGCAACCCGGCTCGTAGTGGGCGAACTACAGGGACTGGTTTTGAGAGATGCGCTGATCCACTTGCCGCGCCAGCACAAGCGGCTCATTCTGGCCCTCAACGACTTTTGCGTGGTCGAGCTCTGTCTGCTGCTGGCCTTTTATGTGCGCCTCGGCTGGTGGCCTCCGGATATTCTGGCGTTTTACATGCCGGTCTTCATTATCACGCCGTTGTGTGTGTTGGCGTTTTTCTATCAGCTGTCGCTTTACAGCCTGGTGACGCGCTACACCGGGGTCGAGGTGTTGACGGTGCTGGCGCGCGGCGTTTCCTACGGCGTGCTGGTGGTATTGCTGATCTTTTATCTGGCGTCGCTGGAGCCACCACTGCCGCGCAGTGTGCTGCTGCTGTTCTGGGTGTTCAGTATTCTCGCGCTGTTCTCCTCGCGCCTGGTGGCGGGAAAGTGGCTGCACGGCACGTCGTTGTCCGCACTGGTGATGTCGTTCACTGGCCTGCGCCAGCGCCGCAAGGCGAGGGGGCAGCCGGTGGCCATATATGGTGCGGGCGCGGCGGGTCAGCAACTGGTTGCCGCCTTGCAGCAGGGGGCGTGGTTCACGCCGCTGGCGTTCATCGACGATGACCCGGTATTGCAGGGCGAGACCGTCAACGGGCTCAAGGTGTACGGGCCGGCGGAGCTGCCGGAGTTCGTCAGCAACTGGCCCAATCTCGAGGTTTTGCTGGCACTGCCGTCAGTGGGTCGCCATCAGCGCCAGGAGATCATCCGCTTTCTGGAAACGCTGGATGTGCATGTGCGCTCGGTGCCCTCCCTGGACGAGTTGGCCCAGGGGCAGGTGCGGGTCGAGGACATCCGCGAGGTGGATGTGGCCGACATTCTCGGTCGCGACGCCGTGCCCGCCGACAAGCTCCTGCTGGAGCACGGTATCCGCGGGCGCGTCATCCTCGTCACCGGCGCGGGCGGCTCCATTGGCTCGGAGCTGTGTCGCCAGCTGCTGCGCTACCAGCCCGCGCGCCTGCTGCTGGTGGATCACAGTGAGTTCAGTCTCTACACTATCTTCAGCGAACTGGAAGATATCGCGTTGCGCGCCGACATCCATGTGGCGGTGACGCCCATCATCGGCAGCGTCGCGGACGGTGAATTGCTGCGCGCCATCTTTGCTGAATACAAGGTCGATACCCTGTACCATGCCGCGGCCTACAAGCACGTGACGCTGGTGGAGGACAACGGCTACCAGGGCTTCGTCAACAACGTGATGGGCACCTTGATGCTGGCGCGCGCCGCCATGGAGGCCGGCGTCGGACACATGGTGCTGGTGTCCACCGACAAGGCGGTGCGGCCCACCAATCTGATGGGGGCCACAAAGCGCCTTGCGGAGCTGGTGTTGCAGGCGTTCTGTTGTCATCTGGCGGTGGATTTTTCCGGTCTGGAGGCGTACAACGGCTTCGAGAAGAAGATGGTCGCCAACAACACCACCTTTACCATGGTGCGCTTTGGCAACGTGCTCGACTCCTCGGGTTCGGTGATTCCGCGCTTTCGCAAGCAGATTCGTGCGGGCGGGCCGGTGACCGTCACCCACAAGGACATCACCCGCTATTTCATGACGATTCCCGAAGCGGCGGAGCTGGTGCTCCAGGTCAACGGCCTCAGCGAAGGGGGCGACGTCTTCATACTCGACATGGGCAAGCCGGTGAAGATCGACGACCTGGCGCGCAAGCTCATACACCTGTCGGGGTTGTCATTGCGGAACGAGAACAACCCCGATGGCGACATCGAGATTCAGTACACGGGGATGCGCCCCGGTGAGAAACTCTACGAGGAGCTGCTCATCGACGACAGTGCCCTGCCGACGCGGCATCCCAAGATCTGGCGCGCCAATGAGCGGGACATCCCCTGGGAAGAGCTCAAGCCCTTGCTGCTTGCCCTGGCGGATGCCTTTCGCGCCGGCGCCACGGATGACATAGCGCGCCTCCTGGCGCGCCCCGAGATCGGCTATCGGCCCTCTGAATACACCAAGGAAAACCGGAACACAGCAACCAAATGATCGCGAACAGACATATCCAGTTGATGGACACCACACTCAGGGATGGAGAGCAGACCCAGGGCGTTTCCTTCGCCGCTGAGGAAAAGACCGCCATCGCCAAGGCGCTGTTGAAATCCCTCAATGTGGATCGCATCGAGATCGCCTCGGCCTGCGTTTCGGAGGGCGAGAAGCAGGCCGTCGCCGACATCAACCGCTGGGCGCGGCAAGAGGGTCTCGACGAGCGCATCGAGGTGCTCGGTTTCGTCGACCACAAGCGCAGTGTGGACTGGATTTGCGACACCGGCGGGCGCGTCATCAACCTGCTCACCAAGGGCAGCGAAAAGCACTGCCGCGAACAGCTGGGCAACACGCTCGAAGGCCATGCCGAAGACATCGCGACCACCGTCGCCTACGCGTTGTCCCGCGGATTGCGGGTCAACGTCTATCTGGAGGACTGGTCGAACGGCTACCGGGACAGCCCCGACTATGTTTACGGGCTGATGGACCGCATCGGCGATCTCGGTATTTCCCGCTTCATGCTGCCCGATACCCTGGGCGTGATGTCGCCCCGCGAGGTCTTTGCCAGCCTTGAGGATATGGTCAGTCGCTATCCGGGCAAGGCGTTCGACTTTCATCCCCACAATGACTACGGCCTGGCCATCGCCAACGTCATGTCCGCCGTGGAAGCCGGGGTGTCGGGCATTCACTGCACCGTCAACTGTCTCGGCGAGCGCGCCGGCAACGTGTCGCTGGCGCAGGTTGCGGTGGTGCTGCGCGACAAGATGGGGGCGGAGCTGTCCATCGACGAAGGCAGCATCATGAAAGTCAGCAAGATGGTGGAGAATTTCTCCGGCAAGTGGATTCCCGACAATGCCCCGATCGTGGGAGCGGACGTCTTTACGCAAACGGCGGGTATTCACGCCGATGGTGATCACAAGGGCGGCCTCTACGTCAGCAAGCTGACGCCGGAGCGTTTCAACCGCACGCGCAGCTACGCGCTCGGCAAGATGAGCGGCAAGGCGTCGCTGATCAAGAATCTGGAGGCGTTGGGCATCACGCTGTCGCCGGAGAACCAGGCCAAGGTACTGGCGCGCATCGTCAAGATGGGCGACTCCAAGCATCAGATCACCATGGACGACCTGCCCTTCATCATCGCCGATGTCATGGAGAGCCGGGAATACAAGCACATCCGCCTGCTCGACTGTTCCGTCACCAGCAATCTCGACGAGGCCTCCACCGTGCAGGTGCGCGTGGATCTCGGCGGCGAAACCCACAGCGCGACGGGGCAGGGCAACGGCGGTTTCGACGCCTTCATCCAGGCCATGCAGCAGGTGCTCGACAGGCGTCAGGTGCGACTCCCCGACCTGATCGATTACGAGGTGAAGATTCCCAAGGGCGGCAACACCAATGCGCTGACCGAGTGCATCATCACCTGGCGCCCCCCCAGCGGCAAGCAGGTCAAGACCCGCGGCGTTCATTCCAACCAGGTGTTTGCGGGCGTGCTGGCCACGTTGCGCATGGCCAATTTGCAGCTCCATGAGCGAGCGGAATGTGACACTACTCGCAGTGCGTAGGGGCGATTCACGAATCGTCCCTACGCAGGGTTGGGTCCTTTCTGTGTTGGTGTGTGGTGGTCTGATCGTGGGCGATTCGTGAATCGCCCGTACGCATTGCCCGTCTCCTGTGTTGGGGGTGTGTTGGCCCTTTCGTAGGGGCAATTCATGAATTGCCCGTACGCAGGGTTGGGTCCTTTCTGTGTTGGCGATGCGATGGTCCTTTCGGTGGGGCGATTCGTGAATTGCCCGTACGCAGGGTTGGGTCCTTTCTGTGTTGGCGATGCGATGGTCCTTTCGGTGGGGCGATTCGTGAATTGCCCGTACGCAGGGTTGGGTCCTTTCTGTATTGGCGATGCGGTGACCCTTTCGTAGGGGCAATTCATGAATTGCCCCCATTTTGCTGTGCTATCACACCCTTCCGAGACCGGCGCGCATTACCCCCGTGCGACGGAGGTATCAAATAGCATGCGAATTCAGTAAAATTCTCCACCTTTCCATCAAAACATCCCTGCCAGAGAAACGCTCATGACTGTAATTCGCCAGGATGATGTGATTCAAAGTGTCGCTGACGCCCTGCAATTCATTTCCTATTACCATCCCGTCGACTTCATCGACGCCGTTCACGAAGCCTACCAGCGCGAAGAGTCGAAGGCGGCCAAGGATGCGCTGTCGCAGATCCTCATCAATTCGCGCATGTGCGCCATGGGCCACCGGCCGATCTGCCAGGATACCGGCATCGTCAGCGTGTTCCTCAAGGTTGGCATGAACGTGCGCTGGGATTCGGACATGAGCCTCGAGGACATGGTCAACGAGGGTGTACGCCGCGCCTACAGCAACGCTGACAACGTATTGCGCGCGTCGGTACTGGCCGATCCGGATGGCGCTCGCAAGAACACCGGCGACAACACGCCGGCAATGATTACCTGCAAGATCGTGCCCGGCGACACCGTCGAGGTGCACGTCGCCGCCAAGGGCGGCGGCTCCGAAGCCAAAACCAAATTCGCGATGCTCAACCCCTCCGACTCCGTGGTCGATTGGGTGCTGGAACAGGTGCCGAAGATGGGTGCCGGTTGGTGTCCGCCCGGCATGCTCGGCATAGGCATCGGCGGCACCGCCGACAAGGCCATGCAGATGGCCAAGGAAGCCCTGCTCGATCCCATCGATATCCATGAGCTGCGCGAGCGCGGCGCCGGCAACCGCGCCGAGGAACTGCGTCTCGAACTGATGGACAAGGTCAACAAGCTCGGCATCGGCGCGCAGGGCCTGGGCGGGCTCACCACGGTGCTGGATGTCAAGGTCAAGGACTGCCCGACCCACGCCGCCAACAAGCCGGTGGCGATCATTCCCAACTGCGCCGCTACCCGTCACACGCATTTCGTGCTCGACGGCAGTGGTCCGGCGCGCCTCGAGCCGCCGTCGCTGGAGCACTGGCCGGCGATCAGCTGGGACATCGGCGACACCGTGCGCCGCGTCGATCTCGACAACATCACCAAGGCCGATATCCAGAGCTGGAAACCCGGCGAGACCGTGCTGCTGTCCGGCAAGCTGCTCACCGGCCGCGATGCCGCACACAAGAAGATGGTGGACATCCTTGGCAAGGGCGAGAAGCTGCCGGTGGATTTCACCAACCGCTTCATCTATTACGTGGGCCCCGTCGACCCCGTCGGCGACGAAGTCGTGGGACCGGCCGGCCCCACCACCGCCACCCGTATGGATAAATTCACTCGCACCATGCTCGAGCAGACCGGCCTGATCGGCATGGTGGGCAAATCCGAGCGCGGCCCGGAAGCCATCGAGGCAATCCGCGACAACAAGGCGGTCTACCTCATGGCGGTGGGCGGTGCCGCATACCTCGTCTCCAAGGCCATCACCGCCGCCAGGGTACTGGCGTTTCCGGAGCTGGGCATGGAGGCGATCTATGAGTTTGAAGTCAAGGACATGCCCGTCACGGTCGCTGTGGACGTGAATGGTGAATCCGTTCACCAGACCGGCCCCAGAATGTGGCAGGCCATCATAGAAGAGAAAGCCGTTTCGCTGGCCTGATGGCCGGCGACGAAACGGTCGATACAGCAAAATGTAGTCACTGAGTGCGGGCTTTGCCTGATCATGCTGGTGTTATGGCTTAAGAAGCATGGCTAACCCAAGGGAATTTCGAATTTTGTGATGTGGTCGTCTATAATGCTGCCTTGAGAGTTTCAGCAACAAGGACTAGTATTTTTCGGACGTGACCGGATGGCAGTTCAGAAGAACTTGGGTTGACACAGTAGTGACGACAAAAATCAGGACCTTACACAACAAAAGGTGATTATTATGCGTAGATTGACAACCATGGCAGGTGCGGCACTACTTGTGACCTCACTCTCCGCTGGAGCTAACGAAGGCTTTTATCTGGGTACTTCCATTTCCCAGTACTTCCTCGACCGCGACCGCTTCGCTGGCGAGTCCGAGGATTACACCGCGCTCGGCCTCAACGCCGGTTATCGCCAGCCAGGTGGCCCCTGGGGCGTGGAACTGGGTTATGGCGGCGGCGATGACATCGAGGTCATGCGCGCCGACATCCTCTACTACCTGAAAGAGCGCGATGGCTGGGCACCGTTCTTCCTGTTCGGTTTCTCCGATTTCGATCTGGACGACGGCCTGCCCCCCGATGAAGACGATACCCAACAGCTGGGCGCCGGCTTCGGCCTCTCCAAGTCCTGGGGTGGTCACTGGGAATTCAAGGCGGATGGTCGTTTCTACGAGAAAATCAGCGACGGTGAAAATGCCACCGACCTGGCGTTCAACCTGGGCCTGAACTACTACTTCACCGCGCCCGCGGCAGCTCCTGTTGTCGAGCAGGCACCGGCGCCCGCACCTGAACCCGCGCCGCCCGCCACTCGCACCATCACCGTACAGTTGAAGGTGTTGTTCGAGTTCGACAAGGCGCAAGTGCGCGCCATGTACGGCGACGAGATCCAGGCCGTGGCCAACGCCATGAAAGAGCACAACGACATCCAGCTTCAGCTTGAAGGGCACACCGACTCCGTTGGTACAGACGCCTACAACCAGGATCTGTCACAGCGCCGCGTCGATGCCGTCAAGGCCAAGCTCGTGGCTGACTACGGTATTGCTGCCAACCGCATCAGCACCGTGGGCTACGGCGAGAGCCGCCCGATCGCTGACAACAACACCGACGAAGGACGCGCGCAGAACCGCCGCGTAATTGGTCAGGTGACCTTCGAAGAGGTTGTCGGCGACTGACGACACCCTTGTTCGAGATGAAACGGCGCCCGAGGGCGCCGTTTTTCATAGCGTTGCAGCAAGGGGTATCGATTTTCCCTCTCCCCAACCCTCTCCCTGAAGGGAGAGGGAGATGGCCCCGAGAGATCTTCAGCTCCCTGTCCCTGAAGGGGAGGGGGATGGCTTCCCGGTAGTCTTTTAGCTCCCTGTCGCTGAAGGGGGATGGCTCTGGTATCTTTTAGCTCCCTCTCCCTTCAGGGAGAGGGCCGGGGAGAGGGCGACAACCGACTCTCCAGGCTCAGACCCTGACGGCACCACATCATGAACACCATCTTCTGGCACGATTACGAAACCACCGGCGCATCGCCGTCCCTCGACAGGCCCCTTCAGTTCGCCGGTGTGCGCACTGACGAGGAGCTGAATGAAGTCGCCGCGCCGGTGATGTTCTACTGCAAACCCTCGCGAGAGATTCTGCCCCATCCCGAGGCCTGCCTGATCACCGGAATCACGCCTCAGCAAGCGGAGAGGGAAGGCCTTCCGGAGCCCGAATTCATCGCCTCAGTGGTGCGGGAACTTGCCGTGCCCGGCACTTGTGGCGCTGGCTACAACAGCATTCGTTTCGATGACGAGGTCACCCGCTACAGTCTCTATCGCAATTTTTTCGATCCCTACGAGAGAGAGTGGCAAAACGGCAATTCGCGCTGGGATATCATCGATATGCTGCGCCTCACCCACGCCCTGCGCCCCGAGGGCATTCACTGGCCGATGACGGCAGAGGGGGCAGTCACGTTTCGCCTCGAAGAACTCACCAAGGCCAATGGCATCGCCCACGACGCCGCCCACGACGCCCTCTCCGACGTTCGCGCCACCATTGCCATGGCGCGCCTGGTGCGGGAGCGGCAGCCGCGGCTTTATGACTACGTCTACCAACACCGCACCAAGCACAAGGTGGCCGAGTTGCTGGATGTGGCGGCGCGCAAGCCGTTTTTGCATGTGTCGTCGCGCCTGCCCAGGGAGAACGCCTATACCGCGCTGATGATTCCGCTTTGCGCGCATCCGCAAAACGGCAATGCGATCATCGCCTTCAACCTGCTGGCCGATCCGCGACCCCTGCTGGAACTGAGTGCCGGGCAAATCAAGGAAAGAGTGTTCGCCGCAGCCGACGCCTTGCCCGAGGGCGTCCAGCGCCTTCCTCTCAAGGCGGTGCACATCAATCGCTGCCCGGTGGTGGCCACCACCAAACTGCTGGATAGCGCAGCCGCTGCGCGCCTCGGTATCGATATCGCGCGCTGCGAGACACACTGGGCGCTGCTCAAGGATGCGGATGTTGCCGCCAAGCTTGCCGAGGTCTTCACGGCGGATGATCTGCCGGCCAAACGCGATCCCGAACTGGCGCTCTACGACGGCTTTCCATCGCCCCGGGACAAGGCATTGTTCGGCAAGGTGCGCGCCGCTGCGCCGCAAGAGCTGGCGGTGTTGCAGACGCGCTTTCAGGATCCCCGTTACCGGGAGCTGCTGTTTCGCTACCGGGCGCGCTTTCATCCGGAGTGCCTGTCAGAACAGGAGCGAGTGGTCTGGGAAGAGCAGCGCTACCAGATGCTCGCGGAGCCACTGCCGGGGCGTCTCGGTCCGGATGAATACTTCGCACGTCTCGACGCTCTGGACGCGCAGGTTCAAGGCGAGAGGGACAGGCAGATTCTCGCCAGTCTCTCGGAATGGGGTGACCGGTTACTGAGCGAGTAGCCGCGACGGGAGATAGCGGAGGGAGAAGAGAGATGACGCGTCGTTACTGGCTTTTCAAGACCGAGCCATCCGAGTTCGGCATTGCGGACCTTGCCGCGCAGCCGGATGGTAAAACGCGCTGGGACGGTATCCGCAACTACCAGGCCCGCAACAATCTTCGCGATCTCACGACCCCCGGCGATGGAGTATTGATCTACCACTCCAGTTGCAGGGAACCGGGAGTGGCCGGAATTGCGGAAATTTGCAGCGCACCCTATCCCGATCCCGCGCAGTTCGACCCGGACAGCCCCTATTTCGATAGTAAAAGTACCCCCGACCAACCGCGCTGGTACAGCGTCGATATTCGTCACCGCGATACCTTGAAGCGCGTCATCCCTCCCGCCACGCTCAAGGCGCTACCCGATTTGACGGAGATGGTGTTGTTTCGCCAGGCACGCCTGTCGGTCCAGCCGGTGAGTGAAGACGAATGGCGTACCATCGTCGGGCTGGCGGGCGCCGCGTAGATACGGCTGCATATCGGTGGGTCAATTTATGACGGCTGCATACCGTAGGGGCAATTCATGAATTGCCCCTACCACAAATCCGCAGCTGCGTAGGTTGGGTTGAGCGAAGCGAAGCCCAACATCGTTGCGACGGCATATCACCGGTTGTTGGGCTTCGCTTCGCTCAACCCAACCTACACCACACCTCACCATCGCGCACCTCACTTTCCACAGTGGTCAGGTACTGCCCGGGACAGGGCCCGGCGACGCATTGCCCGGATTCGATATTGAACAGGGCGCCGTGCGCCGAGCAGATGATATGGGTCTTTTCGCGGTTGAGAAAACGGTCCGGCATCCAGTTGAGCGGGGCGCCGGCGTGGGGGCAGCAGTTGCGGTAGACGAAGACCTCATCCCCCTGGCGTACCGCGAACAGAGATGAGGCGGTGCCATCGCCAAAGCCCTTGCAACCCCCGTCGGCAATGTCGTCGAGAGCGCACAAAAGATGCTCCATCACCCGCCTCGGCGCAGTGCTTCGATGCGCACGTCCAGGGGGGGGTGTGTCATGAACAGTTTGGAAACCGTTTCCTTCCAGCCCGCCGAGATGCCAAAGGCCGTAAGGGTATCGGGCATCTGGTTGGGCACGTGGGCCTGGGTTTCCGCCTGCAGTTTTTGCAGCGCGCGAATCATGCTCTGGCGGCTCGCCAGTTCGGCGCCCGCGGCATCGGCGCGGAATTCGCGCCAGCGGGAAAACCACATGACGATGATCGAGGCGAGAATGCCGAGCACGACCTGCAGCACCATGACGATCATGAAATACCCGACGCCGTGGCCGCGCTCGTTCTTGAACACGACCCGGTCGATGACGCTGCCGATGATGCGGGCGAAGAACATCACAAAGGTGTTGAGCACGCCCTGAATGAGCGTCAGGGTAACCATGTCGCCATTGGCGACGTGGCCGATCTCGTGAGCCAGCACGGCGCGCACTTCGTCGCGGTCGAAGCGCTGCATGAGGCCCTCGCTGACGGCTACCAGCGCCTTGTTGCGGTTCCAGCCCGTGGCGAAGGCGTTGGATTGCTGCGCCGGGAAAATGCCCACCTCGGGCATGCCGATATTGGCCTTGCGCGCCAGATCCGCCACCGTTTCCACCAGCCAGCGTTCCTCGGCGCTGGCCGGTTTGTCGATGATGCGGGTGCGGGTACCCATCTTGGCCATGGTTTTCGACAACAGCAGGGAGATGAACGAGCCTGCGAAGCCGAAGATCGCGCACATGATCAACAGCGACGTGAGGTTCATGCCCACGCCCTGGCTGGCGAGATACTGCTCCAGACCGAGTACCCTGAAGACGATGCTGAACAGCACCAGAATGGCGGCGTTGGTGCCCAGGAACAAAGCCAGCCTCAACAAACGAACCTCCGCAAATAGTGAAGTTGAATAGACGTGTCTTACACAGTAGTCGGAAATCCGGGCTGCAGCCGTGCCTGAGGCGGCGCGAACTCCAAGCCATAAGCTCCAAGCAGGCCCACTGCAAGCACTGAGTTCTGCCAGCGTTCGATGTAGAGCTTGGAGCTCAACGACAACCCGTAACCCAAATTTTGACTTATGTGTAAGATGCGCCCTGATATCGAAAATTCAATGGTTGCGGGGAAAAATCCACCGCGCTCCCCGCGCCCCGAATGGTAAGATGGCGCACAGCCGCTGCGGATGTTGTGCCCCGAATCCGGATACCGAACGATGACAGATGCCGAACGCCTCACCGAACTGGAGATACGCATTGCCTATCTCGAAGATGCCCTGGCGGCGCTGGATGCAGTGATCACCCGCCAGGCGGACCTTGTCGACCGTCTCGAGCGCCACAACCGAAGCCTGGGCGAGACCGTGCAGGCGCTGCGTGAGCGCCTCGAAGACGTCGCGCCGGTAGGCGCAGAGCCACCCCCGCCTCATTATTGAGCGTGGGATATCGTGGCGCGGAGGAGTCCTGCATGAAATTCATCAAATTTCTATGTGTCGTACTGGCGGGTGCCACGGTGATGTTGTTGCTGTTGCTGTGGGTTGCCCAGTTCTTCACCCGCGATTACGACACCCAGCCGCTGATCTGGATCGAGCGCATGACCGAGCCAGAACAGGAGCGCGAGGATCGATCGTTCGGCGAATGGCAGAAATAGCATGTCTGATCGTGCGATTTCCCTTGAATACCTCAGCGGGCAGACCACGCAACATCTGGTGTGCGTGGAGAACAACGTTTTTCTTCACCGCGATGTGGCGCCCGCCTTTGCCAGATTGCGCGCCGCGGCCGCTCGCGAAGACATCGATCTCGTCATCGCCAGTGGTTTTCGCGCCTTCGAGCGCCAGCTGCTGATCTGGAATGACAAGGCGCAAGGGCGGCGGCCAGTGCTGGATGTTCACAGCCGGCCAATGGATATCACTGCGCTGACGGATGAAGAACTGGTATTCGCCATATTGCGCTGGTCGGCGCTGCCGGGTGCCTCCCGCCACCACTGGGGCACCGACATGGATGTGTGGGACCGGGCCGCGGTCGCGCCGGGCTACGCCTTGCAACTGGTACCTGGGGAATACGCCGTCGACGGCCCTTTTGCCAGGCTTGGTCGCTGGCTTGCGAGCCCCGCGGTGGCAGACCTCGGTTTTGCCCGGCCGTATTGCGGCGAGCGCGGCGGTGTGGCTCCGGAACCCTGGCATCTGAGCTATCTCCCGGTGGCGCAGCGCTTCGCCTGGTGCCTGGATGTCGATGCCCTGGCGCAGGTCGTGACGGCCTGTGACATGGCGCTCAAGGACGCGGTGCTCGCCAATCTCGATGATATCCACGAACGCTTCGTGGTTGGGGTTTACTGAGATTCAGGCTCGCCGCGCGCGGCGAAATTGCCATACGGGAGGTTTCTTTGCCTTCTTTCGAAGCACTGCACCCCGGCAAGGCAGAGGGTACAATGGCGCGCAATGGAGGATATATGACAGACGCTCTCTGGCACACCATCAAGCAGGAAATTACCCAGGCTTCGATCGAAGAGCCGCCGCTGGCGGGCTACTTTCATGCCGCGGTGCTGAGCCACGATTCGCTGGAATCGGCCCTGGCGTATGTGCTTGCGCGCCTGCTGGGCAATCAGGTGGTGTCGCCGCTGACCCTGCACCAGGTGATCGAGGAAGGCTTTGCCGCCGACGCCGACATCGGCCACAAGATGCGCCGCGACCTCTGCGCCCATTACGAGCGTGATCCCGCCTGTGACCGCTATTATATTCCGCTGCTCTATTTCAAGGGGTTTCACGCGCTGCAGGCGCATCGTCTCAGCCATTGGCTGTGGCAGCGCGGGCGCACCAGCATGGCGCTGTATATCCAGAGCCGCGTGTCCGAGGCGCTCGGGGTCGACATCCATCCCGCGGTGAAGATCGGTGCTGGCCTGATGATCGATCACGCCACCGGCATCGTCATCGGAGAAACGGCGGTGATCGGGGATGACGTGTCCATGCTTCATTCCGTGACGCTCGGCGGCACCGGCAACGAAACCGGTGATCGCCACCCCAAGATTGGCAGAGGCGTGCTGATCGCCGCGGGCGCCAAGATACTCGGCAACATTCATGTGGGCACGGGTGCCAAGATCGGCGCCGGTAGCCTGGTGCTGGATTCCGTGAAACCGCACACCACGGTAGCCGGGGTACCCGCCAAGGTCGTCGGCAAGCAGTTGGGTTCCATGGCCGCTCTGGACATGGATCAGAGCTTCAGTTCGTCGGAGGGCTGATGTCGGGATTGTTGCGCCGCCGCCTGGTGAATGCGCTGGGCTATTCACTGCGCGGCCTGAGGGCCTGCTACCGCTACGAGGAGGCCTTCCGGGTCGAGGTGGCCCTGGCGGTGGTGCTGGTGCCGCTCGGCCTGTGGCTTGGCGACGGCGCCGTCGAGAAGGCGTTGCTGGTGGGCTCGGTGATGATGGTGATGATCGTCGAATTGCTCAACTCCGCGGTCGAGGCCGCCATCGACCGCATCGGCCTCGAGCACGCCGAACTTTCCGGTCGCGCCAAGGATCTGGGCAGCGCGGCGGTATTCATGTCCATGTGGCTGGTCGCCTTGGTGTGGGGGCTGCTGCTTTTCGAGCGGTCAGTTTTCGGTTGACAGTTATTGGGGAGAGAGCAGACTGCTGCTTACAGTCGTCAGTGTAGGGGCAATTGCGCGAACCGATAAAGCCGGTTTCATGAATTGCCCCTACGGTAGGTGGAAGGGATCAACCCTGTCGATGGTGAACAACGATGAGTGACAACTACAGAATCGTCTTTCGCGGCGACATCGCGCCCGGCCATGGTGTCGCCGAGGTGAAGAGCCGCCTCGCCGGCCTGTTTCGTCTCGATGACGAGAGCGTCGCCAAGCTGTTCAGTGGTCGCCCCGTTACCATCAAGCGCAATCTCAGTGGTGCTGGCGCCAAAACCTGGTGCGACACCTTGTTGAAGGCCGGCGCCGTGGCCCAGGCCGTCGCCGAGGATGGCGCCACAGCTCCTTCGCCACAGCAGGCGGCGCCAGCGTCGGAGGAGGGGCTGCGGGTCGAGCCGGTCGGCGCCGATGTGCTGCGCCCGTCCGAGCGCGCCGACAACAGGCCGCGCCATGTGGATACGGATCACCTCAGCCTGGATGCGGCGGGCGCCGACATTCTGCGGCCCCATGAGCGCAGCAGTGTGGAGGAACTGGTGTTGGACCTCAGCCACCTGCGTGTGGAAAATCCCTGATTCCCCTTGTGCCGTTGGGTCAGACTGCCATGAAGAAAGATGACGATCTGGATCTTTTCCGTGCCGAAATGGGTGACGTGGCCAGGCTCAAGCGCAACCCCGGCACCGTGGCGGGCGCACGCTCCGAGGTGACGCCCGGCATGCTGAGACGCCGCCGCGCCGCGGAGGAGGAGGGGGACCCCCTGCGCGATTATCTCGACGACGCCGGGATGATAACGCCGGTAAAGCCCTGGGATGAACTGTCCTGGAAGCGCGACGGTGTCCAGCACGGGGTATTCAAGAACCTGCGCCTCGGCAAATACGCGCTCGAGTCACGCCTTGATCTCCATCGCATGTCGGTGGAAACTGCGCGCCGCGCGGTGCTCGAATTCATCAACGACTGCGTCAGCCACAACCTGCGTTGTGTGCTCATCACCCACGGCAAGGGTGAACTGCGCGACAAGCCCGCGCTGCTCAAGAGTTGTGTCAACCACTGGTTGCGGCAGATGGATGCGGTTCTGGCTTTCCACAGCGCCCAGCGCCACCACGGCGGCTACGGCGCAACCTACGTGATGCTGCGCAAAAGCGACGAAAAACGCGAAGAAAATCGGGAAAAGTTCAGTAAACGGGGCGTTTGAAGGCGCCCGTTGCAGGCTGTGCGCAGGAACTGTTTTGTCTCACAAGTGTCTGGATACGGAAGGGTTTTGTGTCGCAGCCGGGCTCGTGATGTTTGGGTTCGCGGCGATAGAACGTTATCATGTCGCCCCGTAGCAACGGCGGTGGTAATGCGCTTGCTGCGGAGTGGACGGAAAATACGACAACAGGAATTTGCATGACAACAAACGGGCACAGCGACAATCTTGTCGATATGCGCAAGGTCGACTTCGCCTACGGCGAGCGCGCCGTCCTGCAGGACATCAACATGCAGGTGCCGCGCGGCAGGATCGTTGCCATCATGGGCGGCAGCGGCAGCGGCAAGACCACGTTGCTGCGCCTGATCGGCGGGCAGGTCAAGCCCTCCCGGGGCGAGGTGATCGTCGATGGTCGCTCGCTCGCCGGACTGCGCAACAAGGAGATGTTCGAACTGCGGCGCACCATGGGCATGCTGTTCCAGATGGGCGCGCTGTTCACCGACATGAACGTGTTCGACAACGTCGCCTTCCAGATGCGTGAAAACACCGATCTGCCCGAGCCGCTGATCCGCGACCTGGTGTTGATGAAACTCCATGCGGTGGGTCTGCGCGGGGCCTGGAACCTGATGCCGTCCCAGCTTTCCGGCGGCATGGCGCGCCGTGTGGCGCTGGCGCGCGCGATTGCGCTCGACCCCACCCTCATCATGTACGATGAACCGTTCGCCGGGCTCGATCCGATCTCGCTGGCGGTGGTGAGCCGCCTCATCCGCACCCTCAACGACGCGCTGGGCGCCACCTCCATCATCGTCACGCACGAAAAGGAATCGCTCAATATCGTCGATTACGTCTACCTGGTATCGGGGGGGACGATCATCGCCGGGGGCACCCCCGAAGAAATCCAGCAAACCAGCGATCCCTACGTGCGCCAGTTTGTGGATGCTCAGCCGGACGGTCCTGTGGCGTTTCACTATCCGGCGCCGGACTACCGGGAAATGCTCGGGCTTTAGGGTCTGTTTACCGTATGAAATCATTATTTTCAGCTCTTGCAGGGTTCCTGCGCCGTCTCGGTGCGCCGGTGTCCGGTGCGCTCATTGGCCTCGGCCAGGGCACCCGTTTTCTGTTCGCCATGCTTGCCGCCTCCGGCACCTGCCTGCGCCGTCCCGGCCTGGTGGTGCGGGAGATGTACTTCGTGGGCGTGTTGTCGCTGATCATCATCGTGGTGTCGGCGCTGTTCGTGGGCATGGTGCTCGGCCTGCAGATGTACGAAACACTGCAGCGCTTCGGCTCCGGCGACGTGGTCGGCATGGTGGTGGCGTTGGCTTTGGTGCGCGAACTGGGCCCGGTGCTGGCGGCGCTCCTTATTGCCAGCCGCGCCGGCTCGGCACTGACCGCGGAAATCGGCCTGATGAAGACCACGGAACAGCTCAGCGCCATGGAGATGATGGCCATCCAGCCGCTGTCGCGGGTGGTGGCGCCGCGTTTCTGGGCCGGCTTTCTGTCGGTGCCGCTGCTCACCTCGGTGTTCAACGTGGTGGGCATCTACGGCGGCTACCTGGTGGCGGTGGAAGGCCTGGGTGTGGACGCGGGCACTTTCTGGTCGCAGATGCAGAACGCGGTCGATTTTCGCCTCGATGTGGTCAACGGTATCATCAAGAGCCTGTTTTTTGGTGCCGCAATCATGCTGATCGCGGTATATCAGGGTTATCAGGCCGCGCCGACGGCAGCGGGCGTGGCCATGGCCACGACCCAGACGGTGGTGAGATCCGCTCTCATCATTCTCGGCATGGATTTCGTACTGACGGCGTTCATGTTCACCGGCATGGGCTCCTGATGTTGGTCGACAGAGCGCGTGGATTCTCCAAAACATTGTTTTTTCTGAGGTTTGCAACATGAAGCGTCAAACGCTGGATCTTTGGGTAGGGGTTCTCGTCGCCCTGGGTATTGCCGCTACCGTTTTTCTGTCACTGCAGGTGGCCAATATCTCCAACATCGGCGGCGGCCCTGTGTACACGGTGTACGCTGAGTTCGAAAACGTCGGTGGGCTGAAAGTGCGGGCACCGGTGAAAAGCGCCGGCGTCATCGTCGGGCGGGTCAGCGATATTCGCTACGACGGTGAACTGCACAAAGCCGTGGTGGCGGTGGCGCTCGATGCCAACTATGAGTTCAGTACCGATTCGTCCATGAGCATTCTCACTTCGGGCCTGCTCGGCGAGCAGTACATCGGCATGCAGAGCGGCAGTGATACGGAGATGCTCCAGGAAGACGATGTGGTATGGCTGACCTCTTCCGCGCTCGTACTCGAAAACATGATCGGCCAATTCCTCTTTAGCAAGGCCTCCGAAGACTCCGCAAGCGGTTCGGCCAAACAGGAGTAACTGCGATGAAACAAGCGATGTCATGGTTTTTTGTAGCTCTGTGCATGGCGCTCGGCAGCGCCGCGCTGCATGCGCAGGAAGTGGGGCCCCTGCGCCTGGTGGAGTTGACGGTCAACGAAGTCGTGGCCGACATGAATGCCAACCAGGATGTCTATGCCAATGATTCAGCCAAGTTGCGCGCCATGGTCTATGAGCGCATCGTGCCGCATTTCAATTTTCGCCGCATGACGCAGCTCGCCATGGCCAATCACTGGAAGGCGGCCACGCCGGAACAGCGCGACGCGATCAGCGATGGCATGCTCGACCTGATGGTGCGCACCTATGCCAACGCCATGTTCACGTTCCGCAATACGCCCATCAATCTGGTTGGCGAGCGCAAGACCAACGAGCGCAGTGCGATAGTCCGCCTCAGTGTCACCAACACCTCCAGCGGCCAGCCGGTGGATGTGCAGCTGCGCATGGAAAACCGCAACGACGCCTGGCAGGTGATCGACGTGGTCGTGGGCGGCGTGAGCATGGTGATCACCTACCGCGGTACCTTCGCGGAAGAGATTCGCCGCAACGGCATCGACGGGCTGGTCGCAAGTATCAAATCCAATGCGATCGAGGTGCCCGCCGAAGTGGCGCCCGCGACCGAGGCGCCAGCCCAGTGAGCGCGGTGCTGGAAGCAGAAGGCGGCCTGTTCCGCCTCAAGGGGCCGGTGACCATCGCCACGGCGGCCTCCCTGTACCGGGACATTCAGGCGCGCCTCGGCGACAAGAGCGCACTGCCCGAGGTCGTGACCCTGGACTGCACGGGGATCGACGCGGCCGATTCCGCCGCGCTCGCCCTGTTGATCGAGGCCCGGCGCAACGTCACCGCGCAGGGCAAGCGTCTCGAGGTTGTCGGCCTGCGCGCGCACCTGGCGAGCCTGGCGCGCATTTACGGCGTGGACTGGTTGTTGCTCGAGGCGCCGCAGGGCAATTCGTGAATCGTGTTTCCTACGCGCGAATGTAGGGGCAATTGCGCGAACCTGACGGTTTCATGAATTGCCCCTACGGTATGCAGCGGGCATATTGCTAAAAATCACAGCGGAGCCCCCATGGCGGCCACTCTCCAGCGTCTGTTCAACGTCCGCCGCGATGAAATCCTGCCGGTACTGCTGTCGGCATTGTTCTTTTTCTGTGTGCTTACCGCGCTCATGGTGCTGCGCCCGGCGCGCGAGGCGCTGGGCATGCAGCGTGGTATCGACGCGGTGCGCTGGTTGTTCATCGGCACGGCGCTGGTCACGTTGCTGGTGAACCCCGTATTTGGTCTTCTGGTCAGCCGTTTGCGTCGCCTGCATTTCATTGCCGCCACCTATCTGTTTTTTGCACTGAGCCTGCTGGCGTTCTATCTGGTGATGGTGTTTGCGCCAGCGGCGATCGGCGTCGCATCCGGGCAGGTGTTCTACATCTGGTTCAGCGTTTTCAACCTGTTTGCCACCATGGTGTTCTGGGCGCTGATGGTGGATCGCTTTTCCCTCGAACAGAGCAAGCGCTTCTTCGGCGTGATCGCCGTGGGCGGCACCTGTGGAGCCATCTTCGGCCCCTGGCTGGCCTCCATGTTGGCCGCTCCGCTGGGTACGCCGGCCCTGCTGCTGGTATCCATCGCCTTTCTGCTGATGGCCGTCGCCGCCGCCTGGGGCGTGGCACGCCTGCGGCCCGATCGCGATCTCGCCGCGGGCGTGCCGGAAGAGGGCGATCACGAGCGCATCGGCGGCAGCGCCTGGGACGGTTTCATCGCCACATTCCGCTCCCCCTATCTGCTCGGCATCGCCGCTTACGTGATCATCCTCGCCATCATGGCCACCTTCATCTATTTCATTCGCCTGCAGATGGTGGCCGCGCTGGAGACGGATCTGGATTCACGCACCACCCTGTTTGCGCGCATCGACATGATCACCCAGATCGCCACGCTGGTGATGCAGATGCTCATTGCGGGCCATCTGATGCGGCGCTTCGGCGTCGCCGTCACCCTGGCGTTGCTGCCGCTGACCGTGGCGCTGGGCTTCATCGGGCTCGCGCTGGTCGGCTCACTGGCCGCACTGATCACCTTCGATGCGGCATTTCGCGCAGTGCAGCGCGCCATCATGCGCCCCGCGCGCGAGACGCTCTATACCGTGGTGAGCCGCGAGGACAAATACAAATCGAAAGCCTTTGTCGACACCTTCGTCTATCGTGCCGGCGATGTCGTCGGCGCCCAGGTGGAGGGCCTGCTCGGGCGCCTCGGAATGGGCCTGGCCGCGGTTGCCAGTGTGGCGGTACCGCTGGCACTGCTGTGGACGGCCCTGGCGATCTGGCTGGGGCGAACGCAGCAGCGCATCGCGGCAGAGAGAAAAGGGCTATAAGCTGTAAGCTCTAAGTTGAACTCTGGTAGAACTCAGCTCTTTCAGTGCTCCTGCTTAAAGCTTATGGCTTACAGCCCGCCCCGCCTCACGCAGGGGCACAGCCCAAATTACCGACCATTGTGTGATCACGCTGAACAAACCAGCGCACAGGGTTTCAAAGCAAGCACATAAAAAAGGAGAACAGCCATGATTTCCCGTCGCAACTACCTGAAACTCAGCCTCGCAGCCGGTGCTGCGCTCGCCGTCAAGCCACACCTGTTGTGGGGCGCCGACAAGCAGCTGGCGCCCATCACGCGTGCCATTCCGTCGAGCGGCGAACGGCTGCCCGTGGTCGGGCTCGGCAGTTCGGCAACCTTTTCGAGCCTGGCGGGCAGCGGTGAAGTCGATGGCCTGCGGGACGTCTTTCGCACCCTGGTGGACAAGGGTGGCCGTGTCTTCGACACCGCGCCCAGCTATGGTGCGTCGGAACAGGTCGCAGCGGACATCGTCAACGAACTGGGCATCGCCGATCAGGTCTTCTGGGCCACAAAGGTGAACGTCGCGCCGCGCGGTGGCGGCAAGGCGGACCCGGAGGCGGCGCGCGCCCAGATCGAAACATCCTTCACCCGTATTGGGAAATCTCCCATCGACCTGATCCAGGTTCACAATCTGGGCGACGTGCCGGTGCAGCTCGGTATTCTCAAGGAGCTCAAGGAAGACAAGCGCGTGCGCTACATCGGCGTCACCACCACCTTCCCACGGCAGTATGGTGAACTCGAACAGGTCATGCAGCGCGAGCCTCTCGATTTCATCAGTGTCGATTACGCCATCGACAACCGGGTCATGGAGGAGCGCATCCTGCCGCTGGCCCGGGACAAGGGTATCGCGGTGCTCATCTACGTGCCCTTTGGCCGCACCCGCCTGTGGGACAAGGTCCGCGGACACGAGGTGCCGAGTTGGGCCGCGGAATTCGATGCCCATTCCTGGGGCCAGTTCTTCCTGAAATTCATCATTGCTCACCCGGCGGTCACCGCCACCACTCCGGCCACCAGCCGCCCTCATCACATGATCGACAATATGGGCGCAGCCTATGGCGAATTGCCGGACGAGGCCATGCGCAGGCGCATGATCGAGCATATCGAGAGCCTGTGAGCACGACTGGCTGGGTTCAACGGACAACCCAGACAACCTGACCCGGACGGCGGGACCAGCGCTGGGGAATCGGGGTTGAAGCAAGAATGCTGGGAAGCCTGTTAAAGGGAGTCCGTGGTTACTGATTTTGATGCCGTTGTGAGCGAGACATGAACGCGGATATGGGATAGCCCGCGGTTGCGGGGGAGATGGCGGCGGGCATCCTTTTGGGCCCGTCCCTGTTTGGCCTGCTGGCGCCGGGAGCGTTTGCGTTCGTGTTCCCCCAGGACTCACTGGGCGCCCGCCGCTGGTCACGACCATGCTGACGGGGCCGCTGCTGACGTTTTTCTCGCGGCAAAGGGCTTCGGCCCGGGGGATTACGGGGTGATCAGGGCGCCCGCACGAACAGCAGCGACGTGTTGATTCCCCCAAAGGCAAAATTATTGCTCATCACGCAGTCCACGGCCATGTCCCGGCCGGTACCCAGTATGTGATCGAGAGGAGCGCAGGCTTCGTCCAGGTTGTCGAGATTGGCGGTGCCGTGAAACCAGTCGCGCTTCATCATTTCGATGGCCACCATGGCTTCCAGGGCGCCGCAGGCGCCCAGGGTGTGGCCGGTGAAACTCTTGAAGGCACTGATAGGGGTCCTGGCGCCGAACAGCCGATAAGTGGCCTGGCTTTCGGCGATGTCGCCACGGTCGGTGGCGGTACCGTGGGCGCTGATGTAGCCCACGGCCTCCGGCGTCAGGCCGGCGTTGCGCAGGGCCTGGGCCATGGCCCGGTACATGGTCTCCGCCTCGGGCTGGGTGACGTGGCTGCCGTCGGAGTTGGTGGCGAAGCCGACGATCTCGGCGTGGATGCGGGCGTTACGCGCCAGGGCATGGTCGCGTTCCTCCAGGATCAGGGTGCCGGCGCCTTCGCCGATGACCAGACCGTCCCTGTCCCGGTCAAAGGGGCGTGGCGTCAGGTGTGGCGCGTCGTTGCGGGTGCTGGTGGCGTAGAGCGTGTCGAATACCGCTGCTTCGGTGGCGCACAGTTCCTCGGCACCGCCCGCCACCATCAGGTCCTGGTGGCCGTATTTGATGGTCTCGTAGGCGTAGCCGATGCCCTGGCTACCGGATGTGCAGGCACTGGAGGTGGGTATGATCCGCCCCTTCAGGTTGAAGAAAACCCCGATATTGACTGCCGCCGTGTGGCTCATCATTTTCAGGTAGGAGTTGGCGTTGATGGCGGCGCCGTTGTGGTTGAGCAGCATGTTGCCGAAGTCGACTACGGCGTCGGGGCTGCCGGTGGACGAGCCGTAGCTGACTCCCATGCGTCCGTCCTGGATGATGGGGTTGTCGAGCAATCCCGCGTCCGCAAGCGCCAGCTCCGTGGCGCGGGTGCTCATCAGCGCCACCCGCCCCATACTGCGCACGGACTTGCGGGAATAGTGCTCCGGCCGTTCAAAATCCGCCACGGGGGCACCCAGGCGGGTATTGAGGTCGGGGTATTTGTTCCAGTCCTCCATCACCCGGATGCCATTGAGGCCCTTGCGCAGGTGATGTTCGATGGTGGCCCAATCGTTGCCGATGGGCGAAAAGCCGGCCATGCCGGTGACCACGACGCGGCGCATCAGCACAGCCCTCCGTTGACGGCGATCACCTGGCGGGTGATATAGGCGGCTTCGGGGGACAGCAAGAAGCGCACCAGTGCCGCCACCTCTTCTGGCCGGCCGGCGCGGCGCGCCGGAATCATGGTCATCAGGTCTTCGGGTACCGAGTCTTCGCTCATCCCTGTGTCGATCAGTCCAGGCGCCACGCAATTCACGGTGATTTCCCTCTTTGCCAACTCCAGCGCCAGGGATTTGCTGGCGGCGATGATACCGGCCTTGGCGGCGCTGTAGTTGGTCTGCCCGCGGTTGCCGACCAAGCCCGACACCGAGGCAATAGTGACGATGCGCCCCGGCTTGCGGCGGCGCACCATGGGCATCACCACCGGGTGGAGCACGTTGTAAAAGGCATCGAGGTTGGTGTGGATCACCGCGTCCCAATCGTCGTCACTGAGAGCGGGAAAAGCGCCATCGCGGATGATGCCGGCGTTGCACACCACGGCATAGTAAGCACCGTGGGCCTCCAGGTCGGCCTCCAGCGCCGCGCGGCTGTGCTCGCGGTCGGCAACGTCGAACTGCAGTACCCGGGCCGAGCCGCCGCCGGCTTCGATGATCTGCCGCACGGCGTCGGCCTCGGCGACCCGACTGCGGCAGTGCAGTACCAGCGGGTAGCCGGCGTGGGCCAGCGCCAGGGCGATGGCGCGGCCTATGCCCCGACTGGAGCCTGTCACCAGGACAGCTCCGTTCACAGTGGATTCTCCTGCATGAAGTCCTCGATATTGTCCGGCATGTAGACGTTGAGATTGGTCGTGGTGGCGATTCCCGGACCGTGGATCGAACACCTGAAAACCGCCAGGCCGCTGGTGCTCTCAGTAACGGCTTCCACCGATACTGCCAGCCGCGCTCCCGGTGGGAAATAGGCGCAGCCTGGTTCATAGCGGCGGGTGCTCACCAGGAAGCCGATGCGCACCGGTTCCCCGTCGCGGCGGGCGCATATTCCGGCATAGGCGGCGATGGCCTGGCCCATGTACTCCAGCCCGACCCACGCGGGTACGCCGCGGGCCTCGGCAAAAGCCGATTCGGCACTGATGATAACACTGGCGGTGAGACCATTGGCGCGCACCTCGTCGATGGCGTCCAGCAGAATCATGGGACTGTCGTGGGGGACCAGGTTGCGGATGTCGGGATAGGGTGTCATGGCGTCTCGCGGCTGAAAATCAGCGACAGGTTGTTGCCACCGAAGGCGAAGGAATTGCTCATCACCGCCCGCGCCGGGCGCTCCAGATGGTTGCGGCCGAGCCCGCGCATGGCCGGCATGGCCTGGTCGGCGCAGCCGTCCCAGTGGTGGGGTGGGAGCCGGCCGTCGTCGCGCTGCAGCAGCAGCCAGCACAGCAGTGCCTCGATGGCGCCCGCCGCCGCCAGGGCGTGGCCGGTGAGAGGTTTGGTGGAACTGCACGGGACGTCGCCGCCCAGCACCCGGTGCACCGCGATGGCCTCCATGAGATCGTTCTGTACCGTCGCGGTGCCGTGGAGGTTGATGTAGTCGATCCGTTCCGGGGCCAGCCGGGCCGCGGCGAGGGCCTGGCGGATCGCTGCTGCTGCGCCCTTTCCTTCGGGGTCCGGTGACGATATGTGGTGGGCGTCGGAAGTCTCGCCCCAGCCGGCCAGTCGTACCGGGCCCGGTTCACGGGTCATCACGAACACAGCGGCACCTTCGCCGATATTGATGCCCCGGCGGTTGATGCTGAAGGGGTTGCAGGGTGTGTCGGCAATTACCGTCAGCGCCGAGAAACCCTCCAGTGTCATGCGGCACAGGGTGTCGACGCCCCCGGCAAGCACCGCGTCGCACACACCCAGCCTCAGCAGCCGCGCCGCCGAGGCCAGGGCCTTGCCGCCGGAGGTGCAGGCTGACGACAGGACGGTGCAGGGGCCGCCGAGGTCGAGCCAGCGGGCCAGGAAACGCCCGGGTGCCGAGAATTCCTGCGTGGTATAGCTGTAGTTCTCCGCAAGGGACAGGCCGCCGGCGCTGGCCGTCAGCGCCGCCTCGCCGTCGGCGATGCCGGAGGTACTGGTGCCGATGACGATGCCGATCCGGTTGCGTCCAAATCGGGTCTTCAGGCGTTCGATCACCGGCACAAGGGGGGTCACCGCCGCCGCCAGCATGCGGTTGTTGCGGCTGTCCTCGCCGGCGACTGCCACCGGCGGAAGGGAGGACCGCACCTCGCCCAGGGGCAGGGGGCGGCCGGGAGAGTAGTTGTCGCTGAGGCTCAGGGGGGCGGGCACCGCGGCGAACAGGTTGTGCGCCACCGCGTCGGGGCTCGCCCCCAGGGTGCAGATGACACCGGCGTGGTTGAGGTATACGGCGCTCACAAATCGGCCCTCGAAAGGGTGAGAATGCCGAGGCGGATGTCGCGCCCGATGTACTCCACATCGCGGGCGCTGTCTCCCCCATCACCCGGGGTGGCGTAGCTGAGCCGCACCAGTTCCCGCTTGCCGTAGCGCAGGGACCTGATACGACTTTCCCGCGCGGTGGCCTCGACCACGGACCAGCCGGGATCGTCGAAGCGCCACTGGTCCAGGGCCAGGTTGTGCAGGTAGATTGCCAGCAGCAACTGGTGGGACAGTTCGGCGGACCAGCCCGGCGGAGCATCCAGGGTCTGCGGTTCGCCACCGGTGTGGACCACCGTCACCAGGCGCCGGCCCAGGCCGTCAAAGGCCACCAGGGTGAGTTTGCCGGGGGTGACCGCCACCGCTGCCAGCAGGGTTTGATCCGCGCCCTGGGCACTGACATGAACCTGTTCCTGGCTCTGCCAGCAGCAGGGCAGTCCGGCGGGCGCGGGCAGGGGCGGCTGCGCGTGGCGCGGCAGGGCGCCGGGCCCCGCGCAGCCGCCGATCGCGGCGGCGAGCACGAATGCCGCGAGCGCTCTCACCGGCACACTTCCACCAGCGCGGCAAGGCGGCGCCGGGACTCACGCACGAAGGGGTTGGCGGTATCCCAGGCGTAACCGGCCAGGATGGAGGAAATCATCGCCCGCACCTGGGGCTGATGGCGCGGGGAGAAGATCACCTTCTGGAAGGAGCCGTCGTACCAGCCGCCCACGTAGGTGCGGAAGGTGTCCACGCCGAGGCGCAGGGGCTCGGCGTACTCCCGTTCCCAGTCGACGGCCCCGCCGGCCAGTTGTCGCGCCACGAGGGGGGCGGAAAGGCTGGCGGATTTCATCGCGATGGTTACGCCGGAGGAAAACACCGGGTCGAGGAATTCCCCGGCATTGCCCAGCAGGGCGAAGCCCGGGCCCCACAGGGACTTGACGCTGCAGGCATAGCCGCCGATGTGGCGGGCAGGGGTGTCGAACACCGCATCGACAAGCAGTGCGGACAGGTCGGGGCTTTCGCCGATGGCGCTCCTGAGCTGCGCGAGGAGTTGTTCCGGCGTGCCGGTATCGCCACTGAAATAGTCCTTGCGGGCTACCACACCCACCGAGCAGCGGCCGTTGCTGAAGGGAATGAGCCAGTACCACACGTCGTCGAATTCCGGGTGTACCACGATCAGGATTTTGTCCCGGTCGTGGTTGGGGTTGCTGATATGGTCAGCGATGTGGGTGAACACGGCCATCCGCACGGGGAAGTCGGAGGGCACTTCCAGATCCAGCAGGCGCGGCAGCACGCGGCCGAAACCCGATGCATCGAGGACGAACCCGGCGTTCAGCTGGCATTGCCGGTCCAGGTCGTCGCGATAGCTGAGCACCGGCAGTCCGTCGTCCCGGTAATGGAAGGCTTCGATGCGATGCCCGAAACGCACCTCGGCGCCCGTGGCGGCCGCCTGGTCGGCCAGCAGGTGGTCGAAGTCGGCGCGCTGGACCTGGTAGGTGGTGCCCGGCCCACTGCTGAACTTATCGCGGAAGTCGAAAGTGGCGTAGTCGCCGTTGCGGACGAAGGCAGCGCCGTTCTTGTACTGGAAGCCGGCCCGGTCGACGGCCTGTGCCATGCCCGCCTCGTGGACGAACTCCATGCACTGGGGCAGCAGGCTCTCGCCGATGGAGAAGCGCGGGAAGGTCGCCTGTTCGAGAACGGTCACCCGGAGCCCGTGCTGGCGCAGCAGGGCGGCGGCTATGGCGCCGGAGGGGCCGGCGCCGATGATGGCGACATCGGTGGTTTCAGTCATGCGTTGCGTCCTTTCGTGAAGGTGTCAGTCTCAGCAGGTGGAACAATAGCGGTGTGATCAGCCAACTGCACAGCAGCCCGGCGAATACCACGGTGCCGAAATGGTGCAGTACTGGCATCCGGCTCAGGGACAACAGGCCGAAAGCCAGCAGCGAGGTGAAGATCGCCAGGGTTGCGGCCAGCCAGGTCTCGCCGTCGAGGCCGAGTTCCAGATAGAACACGGCCGTATCCACGGACAGCCCGAGCACCAGCAGCAGGGCCAGGATGTGGAACAGGGTCACCCCGCCGGCGGCGGATGATGCCAGGCTGGCGAACAGGGAGATGAGCACGGAGGCGGCGACCAGCAGCCCGCGGCGGCCGAATCCCACCGTGCAGACCAGGGTGAACAGGGCGACGAACGTCGCCAGCAGCAGGGTGGTTTCAGTGCGCAGCCGCTCAAGGGTGGCGGACAGTGCCGCCACCTGGTCCACTACACGCACGCCGGGCAATTCTCCCGCGGCCTGGCGCGTCTCCGGCGCTGTTTCTGCACCCTGTTGAACGAGCACCAGGCCCTGCCGACCGTCGACGAGCCGCAGTGCCGGAAACAGGCTGGCCACGTCCGCTGGCACGTTCTCCGGAATCAGGCTGTCGCGGAAGTCGCCGGGGAGCGCGCGCCATTCCCGGCAGTCGCTGCCGAGGCGGGCGCAGAAGCTGGCGATGGCGCCGTCGGAACCGTAGAGCTTGTCCGCCACCAGGGCATGGTCCTCGCGCTGGCGGGACAGGGAGGGCACCATCTGTACCGCCGCCATCACCGGAGATCGCGGGCCGCTCTCTTCCAGGAGCGTCACCAGCCGCTCCATGCGTTCCAGTACCTGCTGCGACCCGCCGCCCTGCACGGCCCAGTAACGCTGGCTGTCCACGCCGCCGAGCAGTGCCCGCGCCTGCCGCTCGCTGTCCAGCAGCGCTGCACTCGAGGTGTTGAGCAGGCGGATGTCGTCGCGGCCTCCCTGCGCCGTGATCCACAGCCCGAGGGCTGGCGTCGCCACCGCCAGGATCAGCAGCCACGGCCAGCGCCGCGCCGCGAGCCGCAGGTACGTCCCCGCCAGGTAGCGGGGGTACAGCGTTCTCCAGCGGTCGAACGCTCTCGAGTGCGGCGCCCGGTAGCAGTGCCACAGCACGGCCACGGCGCCCCAGGCGCCCAGCAGGCCGGCGGCCATGAACACGGCGAACTGGTGCAGGCCCGGAAAGGGGGACCACAACTGGATCAGGTAGGCGGCGATACTGGAACAGGCGCTGAGCAGGACGCCGCGCCGTATCAGGCGCCCAGCCGCCGCGGCGTCCCGCAGAACCTGGTGCTTGACGAGGAAATGAAAGCAGAAGTCCACCGCCAGGCCCAGGAGGGTGGACCCGAAGGCCAGGGTGACCAGGTGGATCCTGTCGAACACGGCGAAGCTTGCCGACATGGCCACCAGAACGCTGCTGACCAGGGTGAAGGCGATGGCGGCGAAGGCCTGCCGGGAGCGGAACACCAGTAGTACCAGCAGCAGGCTTCCCAGCAGGGAGCCGATGCCGATGGTGGAAATTTCGAAGCGCGCAAGGCGGCTGGCCTCGGCGGCGTGGAACACGAGCCCGGATCTGAGCAGGCGAATGTCCGGATGGGCTGCGGCGAAGTCCGCCACGGTATCCGCCACACCCTGGCTGGCGGGGTCGAGGGGGCTGCCGGCCAACTCGCCTCGCAGCAGCCGCCAGGTCTGGCCGTCGCGGCGCAGGGCGGGCAGGTCGCTGCCCTCGAACTGGCCGGCGCCGGCGAACAGTGCCTGCAGCCAGCGGCCGCCGAGATTGAAGGGGTCGTGCGCCAGGTCGTAGAGGCGCGGGGCGGGCACCGGGCTGTGGAGTTCGCGCAGCAGGTCGTCCGCCAGGGACTCGGGGGTGCGGTTTTGCAGGGCGTCGCGCAGTTCACCTGACAGCAACTGGTGGCGGTAGGGGGCAAAGAAGTCCCGCAAGGTCGCGAGCGGGTCCGCGTCCTCCCCGGTCGTGATCGAGCCCCGCGCGGCGAGCTGCTGCCGCAGTTCGCCGGTGAGCCGCCGCGCGCTGTCCCCGTCGGGGTGGGATATCAGTACGATAAAGCCCCTGTCGAGACGCTCGGCGGCGAGCCGGGCGAGTTCCAGGTCGCCGCCGGCGTCCGGTATCAGGCCGAGGATGTTGCTCTCAAAGGCGTTGCCAGCCGCCAGGCGCGAGGCGCAATAGAGTGCCGCCAGGAGCAGCAGGGCGGTCCAGATCAGTACCGGACGGGAGCGCTGGAGAGCCATCAGCGGCCGGCCTCGCGGCGCGCGGTTACCCGCAGGGTCAACTCACTGCGGTCGCCGTTCGCCTCACGTATGTCCACGTGGTCTACGTGGTCCCCGCCTTCCACCAGGATGCTGTCTATCTGGCTCGCCATGCCCGGCAGGAGTGGGGTGAGGCGCAGCGACCAGCCGTCGCTGCGAGGCTCGGGCGCAAGGGCGAAATACGCTGCCAGGCGCTCGGTGTCGCCGGAAAAGATTCCCAGGAAAATTCCCGCCACCGTCTCCGTGGCGGGAATTGGCCGGATATTGCCCGCCTCGTCCACCGCGACCACGCCGTCCCGCGGGGTTACCCGCACTTCGCCGGCCAGGGGCGCCGTGGTGCGCCATGTGATGCCTTCGACGCGCTGATAGCGGAAGGTGCCGGAGGAACGCAGCGGCACTGCCAGCACGGCGACGTGGCGGACCTGTTCAAAATTCCCCTCGAGGTATTCGGTATCCGCCAGGTGGGCGATCAGCGACAGCGGCAGTCCATCCCCTTCCTCCTGCGCGGCCCAGGCCGCCGGCAGCCACAGCAGCCACAGCAGAAGTCCTGCCAGCGGCCGGATCACGGCAACAGTCCCAGCTTGTGGGCCAGGACCGGCGGCGAGGCGAACTGCATGTCGCCGCTGTCCATGGCGACGGCCACCTGGATGGTATGGCCCTTGGTGAGCCGTTTGCCGGTGGTAAGGTCGGCGATCAGGTAGTCGATGCGCAGGCGGTTCTCCCACTCCACGAGAGTGGCGGTCACCCGGATCTTCTGCTGGAAACTGGCGGGAGCCACATAGCGGATGTGCATGTCGATCACCGGCCAAAAGTACCCGGACGCGCTCATCTGGGGATAGTTGTAGTCGATCCGGTCGAGCAGCGCGCAGCGCGCCAGTTCGAAGTATTTGCTGTAGTGGCCGTGCCAGGCCACCTGTGCCGAATCCACGTCGTGGAATGGAATCTCGAAGATGATTTCGGCACTGGGGAGGGGCGGGCTGTCGGACATGGCGTCACCTGTCATCGCGGAACTGCGGGTCGTGCGCCACACGGGCGGACTCCCAAAAGGGAAAGAAGTTGTACCACTGCCAGGGCGCCGCCAGGCAGTGGTGGGCGAGCCGCGCCGCGAAGGCCCTGGCGAGGGCGTGGCGCTGCGCGCCGCGGCGGTTGCGGGGTACCGCGCCGCCCTGCCACAGAACATCGAAATGGATGTGGTAGCGGCCGCTGTGCTTGAGGCAGTGAATGGTCAGCACCGGTGCTTCCAGCGCCACGGCCAGGGCGAAGGGGCCGAGGGGGAAAGGGGCGGGTGCGCCGAGAAAGTCCAGGCTGAGGCTGCGGTCGTTGTCGATCGCCACCCGGTCGGCGGCAATGGCGACGAATTCGCCGGCACCGATCTTTTCGTTGAGGCGGATGGCGGTGGCCACGTCGAGATCGGCGACCTGGAGCAGCTCGATCCGGGACTCCCTGTTGTACTGGGCCAGTATGGCGTTGAACTTGGCGGCGTTGGCGGTGTGGTGGAGGACCGTGAGCCGGAGCCCGGGCCGGGTTTCGGACAGCGCCTGGCAGATCTCGAAGTTGCCCAGGTGGGAAATCAGGATCAGGGCGCCCCGCCGCCGTTGCAACAGGTCGTCGATGGTGTCGCTGCCGTGGAGCATCACGCGGTCCCGGGTGATGTCGCCCATCCACACGGCCAGTTTGTCCAGCAGGGCGTTGGCGAACTGCCACAGATGGCGGACGAAATGCCAGGGGCGCGGCGGCGGGAACGCCGGGTTGATACGGTGCATGCGCGCACGATAGTCGGCGGAGGCCCGCCGCGCGCGGCCGTGGAACAGCGCGTAGCACAGCACCACGGGCGCCAGGCACAGGCGGAATGGCCATATGCCGCCGTGGCGGTAGACCGCGATCAGCAGGCGCATGCCCCGCAGGGTGGCGGTCTCGGGGCGCGCCGCCCAATGGTCCGCGGGGCTCACGGGGCGTTCCCCGGGCGGCGCAGGCGCCGTGCCAGCAGTGTTGGCAGGCGCGTCAGCATGGTGAGAAACAGCCGGGCATGCGTCCCTGAAATCAGGACATTGTCGCGCCACAGACGGAAGTGGGAGATGCCGTCTTCGGGGTAGGTCACCCGGGTTTGCCGCTGTTCGAGGGGAAGCCCCGCCCACTGCCAGCGGACGATGAATTCCACGTCGAATTCCATGCGGCTGCCCATGGGATGCCTGTCCAGCAGTGCGCAGGCCTCGGCCAGCGGATAAACCCGAAAGCCGCACATGGCATCGCGGATGCGGGTGGACAGGGTGTTGATCCACACCCAGACGTGGGTGGCATAGCGGGCGTAGTAGCGGTGGCGGGGCACGCTGGCATCGTAGGCCGGGTAGCCTGCCACCAGGGCGCGCGGGCGGCGCCGGGCGATGCCGATGAAAGGTTCCACGTCAACGGTGTCGTGCTGGCCGTCCGCGTCGATCTGGAGGGCATGGCTGAAGCCCAGGGCCAAGGCGGCGCGCAGGCCGTCCTTGACCGCGGCGCCCTTGCCGCCGTTGGCGGGGCGTCTCACCAGGTGGACCTGCCCGCGCCCGGCGGCGATGGTGTCCATCAGCGCGCGGCACAGGGCGTCACTGCCATCGTCCACCAGCACCACCGGCAGGCCGCTGCCGAGCAGGTCGTCCACCGTGCGCTCCAGTACCGCCGGGTGGTTGTACACCGGGAGCACCGCGCAGGCGCGAAAATTTTCGGCAGTCATGGCGGAGTCCCTCGCGCGAACAGTACCCGTCCGCTGGCATGCTTGGTGCGAGGCGATTGGTAGCTGAAATGCAGCTTCGAGCAATCCGGCCGCCATTGCAGTTCCAGGGTCACCACGATGCCGGGCTGGACGATCTGCTGGAATTTGACTGCTTCGAGGCCGGCGAACTCATCGAGCCCGGTGAACCGTTCCCTGGCGTAGTGAATCGCCCAGTGGACCTGCACCACGCCGGGCAGCACCGGCCTGCCGGGGAAATGCCCATTGAAATAGAAGAGGTTGTCGGGAATGTGCAGGGTGAGCCGGCAGCTGTCGCCGGATACCTCGCTGTCGAGCAGGAGCGGGAAACGGCCCTGGCGCTCGCTGATGAACAGATCTGTCAGGGCGTCACCGGTAATCTTGCCCTGGCCGTTTACCGGCAGCCTCGCCACATAGCGCCAGTATCTGGGCAGGGCTATGGGTTCAACCGGCCCGGCGATATGCGCTTTCAAAAGACCATTGACGGCGTTCCTGCCGCGGTCGACCAGCGCCGCATTGCCGTCATGGTTGAGCGAGACTACAGCGCCGAGGCGGCCCTTGCGTTCCGCCAGCAACACCACCCGGGCCTCCCGCACCCAGGGGTGGCCCGCCAGGGCGTTTTCGACGGCGGTCAGGGAGACCCGTTTGCCTCCCACCTTGACGATGCGGTCGATGCGCCCGGCGAGGCTGAAGGTATTGGGTGAATGTATTTCACCGCAGTCCGCCACGACCAGGGGGCGCCGTTCTGGAAGTGCCGGGGAATGAATCCGCAGCTGGCGGGATGCGGGCGGGTGGTCGATGTCGATGCCGGGCAGGCAGTGCCAGTCTCCCGCGGACTCTTCACGCCAGGCGACGGCGCCGGTCTCGGTGCTGCCGTAGATTTCCGTCACCGTCCTGCCGAACAGGGCCAGGCAGCGGGCGGCGGTGTCCTCGGGCAGGGGCGCGCCAGCACTGAAGACCCGTGCAACGCGGCCGCGAAGCGCCGCCGCGTCCAGGCTGTCTGGCAGGTGCTGCAAGTGCACGGGGCTGCACATCAGGGTGACGCGGTGAGTGCGTACCAGGGCTGCGAGGGGCTCGGGATAGTGGACGGGGCGCGCGTGGAACAGCGCGCCCCGGGCCAGGGGCCAGAGCAGCCCGAAGGGCAGGCCGAACATATGGTGGTGCGACACCATGTTGACCACCAGCGTATTCGCCAGCGAATCTCCCCACAGTTCGTCCAGCATGGCGAGCTCGGCGTCGAGCTGGGCAAGGCTTTTAGGCACCGGCTGTGGGGCGCCGGTGGAACCGGAGGTGAACAATACCAGGGCGGTGTCCGCCGGCATGTCCGCGGGCAGGGCCGCGGGGTCGAAGGCGCCGGTGCGGATGTCGCCCGCAAGAGGTTCGGCCAGGGCGTGGGCAAGGTCGCGAAAACCGTTGGCGGAGAGCACGGCGACCCTGCCCTGGCGCCAGGTGGACCACAGGCAGGCCAGGAACTCGCAGGGCTCGGGCTGGTGGATGGCGACGGGGCCGGGGGGAAGCGTGGCGAGGCGTTCCTCATGATGGCGAACCCTGCGGCGAAACCACCCCCAGTCGACGATGCCCTCCGGTGCAGCCGCCAGGGGCCGGGTGTCGGCGATGGCGTCACCGGCGATCAGCGAAATCAGGGAGTCAACCATGGGCGGGGACACGCACACGGCGGCGTACCAGCCATTCGCCGCCCATCAGTATAGCCATCAGCAGGTAGGCGATCAGGCCGTTGTACAGCGCCCACCAGTGCGGGTCGAGGAACACGGTGGCGAGAGCGACGGCCCCGTTGAATGCAAAAAACACGGCCCACACCTGGGTCACCCTGCGGGTATAGCGGATCGCTTCCGGGGGAAGGTCCGGCTCTCGCACGCGTGCCAGTACTTCGATGGCAGAGGGCGGGCGGGCCAGGCTTGCGGCAAAGATCAACAGCAGCAGGCCGTTCACCATGACCGGATACAACAGCAGACCATGGGATGAGTCAAAAACCAGGGTGATGATGCAGGCGCCGGCTGCCGCCAGTACCATGTACATCGGCTCCGTACCCGGGCGCGCCACGAGCAGGCGGCAAGCGGCGACGGCCATCAGCAGCGCCGCCAGCCAACGGGGGTCCAGGTAGCGCAGGCCGGTGAACACGGCCAGAGGGTAGAGCAGGAACAGAACGCTGCCCGCGAGCCGGCTGGTTGCGCCTTCAGCCATCGGTGAGAAGGTCTTCCACCGCGGTGACGATATCGCCAACAGTGCGGACGTTCTTGAAATCTTCGGGCGCGATCTTGCGACCGGTATAGTTCTTGAGTTCCACGATCAGGTCCACTGCATCGATGCTGTCGATATCGAGGTCGTCATAGAGGTGGGCGTCTTCCCTGAGATCACCCGGATCGAGCTCGAACATATCGCTCATCAGGTCAACCACGTGCCGGTAAATGTCCTGGCGGGATTTCATGCCTGTGCGCCTCCGCCCTGGTTCCAGCCCGCCACCAGATTCGCCAGGTCGGCGATGCTGGAAAAATGCCGTTTGACGTCGGTGGATTCGGGGTCGAGTCTGATGCCATAGCGTTTTTGCAGCGCAACGCCGATTTCCAGGGCGTCTATGGAGTCCAGGCCAAGCCCGTCGTTGAACAGGGGCGTGGCATCGTCGATGTCCTCGGGCCCGACGTCTTCCAGCTCCAGAGTTTCGATGATCAGGATTTTGAGTTCTTTATACAGTGCTGCATTGCCCATGAAGATAGCGTTCCTTGGTGAAAAACTGTTCCAGATGCCGTGTCAGACGCCGCGATCCCAGTGTCGCGGGGCAGTCCAGAAAAGGTATTACGTCGATGTCGTCACCGACTGAAAAGGAAATCACAAACCGCCGCTCGGGGATATGATACCACTTGTGCCCTTTGCTCAATGTGGGGGGATCGCAGTGGATGATGACGGGTGTCACCGGTACCTCGCAACGTACGGCGATATTGGCGGCGCCCCGCTGGAAATGCATGGGAGCACCCTCATCGCTGCGGGTGCCCTCGGGGAAAATCACCAGGACGTCGCCATTTTCGAGAGAGCGGGCAGACTGGTTCAGCAGGCTGTTGCCACTGTCGTTCGTGATGTAGCCGGCCAGCGAAATGAAGCCGCGCATCGCCGGATTTATCAGCAGGCGGCTTTTCACGACACAATTGGCATTGGGGATGAATGCCACCAGGAACACCACGTCGATCAGGGTGGGGTGGTTTGCCAGCACCAGCAGGCCGTTGCGGTGGAGTTTTTCCAGGCCCTCCGTGCGCCAGCGCAGCACGCCAAGGCATCGCATGAGGTGGGCGAACCCGAGGAAAAGCCAATGCGCCAGGCGTCGCGCCCGGCGCTGCCGGACAGCGGCGCTGCCGGGGAGCAGGTAGAGCAGCGGTGTGGCCAGCGCTGGTACCAGCACGCCGCCCAAGCCAAACATTGTGAAGCAAAAGCCAGTGGCGGACAGGCGCCAAAAATAGTTGAGCCGGTTCCAGGCGTTCATGGTCAGCGTTTTGCGATGATCCAGTGCCCGCCGTTGTGAGCACTATGGAAAAGCCGTGCGCCGGAAGCGAGAAACTCGATGAATTGCAGTGCTTCGGGAATATCTTCACTGCCCTGCGGCATGATGGGAGAGCTGTCCTGGGTCAGCATGGCCTGAAGCCCTCCATCGGCGCTGACGGTGAAGCCGGCGGCAAAGGGCGTTGCGGGCCAGGGGCAATCGCGCCGGTAGATGAGCGGAACGGGTACGTCAGCAATGACGCAGATCACGCGCTCATGGCCTTCGTGCAGCAGGCCGACCGCTTCCAGCAGTACGGGGACCAGGCATTCCTCCAGAGCGGCGATACTTGAGATGCCAGCGGTGGTGCCGCTGTGGATGGACAGGATGCCGGTGATGGCGTTGTGGACCGAAAGACTGAAGTGCATCGGCGACACCGGCTCGCCGCGGGCCATCTCGGAGAGCACATTGAGGGTGCGCTCGATGTCTCCGTGCCGCGATCCGTAAACGATGGGCAGGTTGGCATGGTGCTCATTCATGCGTAGGATTTCAGCGGCGGCAGCGCGCCCCAGGGTGTTCAGGCGACGGCGCAGCATGGAGGGAAGCGCGGAGGCGTCGGGAGCGTCGCTGACCTGCAGCGGTCCGCCTGGCATCGACTGATGAGCGGGGAGCGACGTCCAGCCAGACCAGTTGGAAATTGCAAATTCTACAGCCATCCCAGGCCCGCACCCTGTTGTATTTGAACGTAATCTGGAAAATGCGCGGCTGGACAATGCAAACCGCGTTTGATTAAATCAAAGGCATTCTAGCAGATCACCCCGTGCTGACAAGCGCTGCAGGACGGCCCCTGGGAATGTCACGGCGCGACAGGCGGCCCACAAGGAGTGTCCGATGCGCTACCCCGTTTTTCTCGCTTTTACCTTCTCGATATTGTTGAGCATGCCTGGCCAGGCGCGCGATACCCGCCATCTGTTGCCCCTTTCCGAGGCGCTGTCGTCCGCGGACTTCAAGGAAAAACTCGATCCGGATATTCGTCTCTATTTTGGCGACGCACCTCATCCTCAACCCGAGAAGCGGTTGGGGGAGTTCGTTTCCAACAGAAAAACCAACTCCGTGGGAAAGTCCGACCAGGAGGCATGCCGCTGGGTGCTGTTGTCCGCGCTGCTCAGCCTGCAGAAGCGCGCGGCGGCGGAGGGCGGCAACGCGGTGGTGAACATCCGCAGTTATTACAAGAAAAAGACATTCTCCAGCGACACCGAGTACGAATGCCACGCGGGCGCGGTGGTGGCGGGCGTCGCGCTGAAAGGAGAGGTGGTCAGGTTACACAGTAGCACTCTATGACGGCGGTGGCACTGCTGCTCCTGGACATAAATACTCTTGCTCCCGGGAAGCTGGATACTTGGCTTCAGGGTCTTTCCGGTTCCGATAGAGCCAGGGCTGGCCGGATTGGTTCAGTTCGGCGCCGCCGCCAGTTCATCGCCGGCAGATACCTTTTGAGCGGGTTGATCAAGGAGCGGCTTGGTTTCGATCCGGTGGTGGTCGTGGCTGAGACCGGCGCACCCCGCATCGAGGGAACAGACCTGTGTTGCAGCATTGCCCATAGCGGGGACGGCGTCATCGTGGGGTTTGACGAAGCTCTTCCGTTTGGCCTGGATATCGAGGTGCTGCGACAGCGGGATTTTGACACCCTCGCCGCGGCCTATTTCCACCAGCGCGAAGTATCATCCCTGAATGACTTGCCGGTGGAAGCAAGATGCGAGGAGTTCTACCGGCTGTGGACCCGCAAGGAGGCGCTCGCCAAGGCGCATGGACAGGGAATAACCCTCGGCGGCTTGGCGGAAGACGTGCGGGGTGAACACGCGGGCTTTCTTTCGCTGCATACCCGCAGGGTGGGTGATTTCATGGTTACCACTTGCTGCACGGATGGCAGGCAACCGGAGCTGCTGCTTGCCGGGCCCGGTGTGATATTCGGCTGAAATTACAGGTTCGCGGCGTATTTTTTTGCGTACTTGCGTATCTTTCCCTTGCCGCTCCCGTCCGCGACGGCGGTGAAAGTGTCTCTGTACTCGGCACCGCCGCAGGTGGCCAGTGCTTTCAGCAGCCAGGCCAGGGTATCCACGTCCAGCGGGTCATCGGCACTTTCATGGAGTGCCAGGATGCGGTCGCTCAATGTCGCCGCCAAAACCGGGCTGCTGATGGCCTCGAAGCTGATGCGCTTTGCGCCGATGCGGACGAGCTCCATGTCGGGGGCGATAAGCATGTTGTAATAATTGCGCTGCTGAAAACCCGGGAGATCAAGACCAGGGGGTATCGGCTTGTTTATGAGCGCGTTCCAGCGCTTGTGGGTATCGAGGCTCTCCACGGCAATGCTGGCGTACTTACGCAGCTTGCCTTGTTTTGCTCCACTCGCCACTTCTTGCAGCGTGCCCCGGTACTGCTCGTCGCCGGAAGCGGCTAGCCCCTTTGCGAGCCAGGCCAGATAGTCCACGTGCTCCCGCCCTTTGGTGTCCAGCGTGTATTGTTCCAGCAACAGGGTGTTGATGCGGGCGTAGATTTCCTGCTCTTCCACTGCCCAGTAGGTGAGCCGCTCGGCGTCCTTTTTCTGCGCCAGTTTGTCGTTGCCGCGATAAACCTCCAGAAGCCGCTGGGTTTCCGCCTTGTCAACCGAGGCGCTGGCGGTGAATGCGAGGATGGACAGGGCCATGGCGGTGAAATGAACGCCGATCTTTTCTGCGGCGCGTTTTCTCCCTGATAATCTGTGCGGGCGGCGCTCGAACAGTGTCAAAAAAAGGTGTGACACGGATTACTCCCCCAGTGCGGCAAAAATCTCTGGCTTATTGAAAAGACGGCCAATCTTGGCCTCGAAAGAGGACGATGCCGAGCCGGCGTTCTGGCCTTCGAATCCGCCACCGCCAATAACCTCGTCTCCCTGCAGCCTGTTGCTGGCGATCGTGCGGCCCGCCCCATCGGTAATCTGAAGGTCGAGGTCATAGATCAGGCGGATGCGCATCATCACGTCGGTTTTCCACTCGTTGACTTTGAGGATCACATTGCGTTGCTGCCCTTGACGGGTTGCCGCGGCGGCAATCACGGATGCGTCCGGTGACCGGACATCCAGCGCGGACACCTTGAAGCCGCTTCGTTCCAGGGCCGCCCCGAGACTGGCTGCCATATCCTCGGTCAGGGGCTTGCCGCTTTTTGTGGTGACGTTGAATGGATTGCCGAAACCGCCCCGCTGAATACCTATGAAGTCTGGTGCTTTATCACCGCTGACGACGTAGGCGCGGTTTTCCACCACAGCCACTCCCAACTCTCCGGAGCCCTGCAATGGCAGGGATACGGAAACACTGCTGTAGTCGTATTTGTTGCCAACGGCGCAACCTGTGGTGATGGCGAGCAGCAACACTGCGAGAGAGGATTGGAGGTATTTCATGGGGCAGACTCCCTGTTCTATTGTTTGGAAAAAATCTGGTTGAGAACTTCCTTGACCATGCCTTCCGGCGACTTCCTTTTGAGGGACGTGCGGTGGGAGTGGCCGCTGGCGATGACATAATTTGTGCGGGGGTCTCGCAGTTCCACCTTGAGTTCGAGCATGTAGGTAGTGATGTCCCACGACCATTTGTCGATATAGGTGACCACCACATCATATGCTTCCGGGTCCGCGGCTGCCTCGCCTGAGAAGGCAGTTTTACCCAAAGCAGTCAATTCGGCGGCAATGAGTTTTTCGATACCCCGTTCATCCCTGGGTTGGCGTACCACGTAGAAAATATTGTATGTCGATAACTGGATCGATGGGTCTTTGTCGGCGGTGAGGGAAGAGGCACATCCCGTGATTAGAACAGTCAGCAAACAGAGGATGAAATTGCGCAGCACCTTTATCATTATGTCCGTCTCTTTCAGGGTATGAAGCGCGGGGAGCCCTCGGTGTCTTGACCTCCCTGTTACTCATTTAATGGTATACAAAGCACGGCAACTATGCCGTAAACGTATTCTCTTGTCGAGTGTAAGGGTTCTTGATGTAAGGGTACTTGATGCAAGGGTATTTTAAGGAAGCGCTGAACAAATAGCGCATCTCACACAGCTCTCGGTTTCTGCTGAAATATTGAGCAACAACCGAGTTGTTTGAGCACCAGTGCACGTCATTTGGTGCACCGTTTCCCCGATTTCCTACCCCTCCGCCCACCACCGGGGCGCGGTGGGCGGATTTTGCCCTCGGGCAGCCATCAGCCGCTCTCGCAATTTTATTGCCGGACTTCTGGAAACCGCTGTCTGTATCGCGGGTCTCAGGAATTGACACCCTTGGCGAACAACAAGGGCCATGAACCACGGCTTGCTCGCTGCAACGCGGAATGAAAACCTTATGCAATACCCCAGGTATCAGATAGGCAATCCCCTGTTCTTCATCCTCAATGCGGGCTCCGGCCATGCCGACAAGACGGCGGTCAGAGAGACGCTGGAGCAAATGATGGAGGGTGCGGGGCGCAACCACCATCTCTGTCTGGTCGAGAGCGCATCGACGCTGACAGGGGTGGCCAGGGACGCGGTTGCCCGGGCGCTGTCATGCGATGGCGCGGTGGTGGTGCTGGGCGGCGACGGCACGCTCAATGCGGTAGCCGATGTTGCCTTGGCGCAGGGCTGCCCCGTAGGGCTGCTGCCCACGGGGACATTCAATTATTTTGGCCGCACGCACGATATTCCCGAAAATATCGAGGACGCCATTCGCGACCTGCTGCTGGCCGAGCCGCGGCCTGTGCAGGTTGGATTGCTCAACAACAGGGTATTTCTCGTCAACGCGAGCCTGGGTTTGTATCCGCAGGTGCTTCAGGATCGTGAAGCCTGGAAACAGCGCTATGGGCGCCGCCGCCTGGTGGCGGTGTGGTCGGGCGTGGTCAGTGTGCTGCGCGGCGCGCGCCAGCTGCGCATTCAGTTGGAGAGGCAGGGCGAAAGGGTTCTTCTGCGCACACCGACGCTGTTCGTCGGCAACAACCGCCTGCAGCTCGAGCGCGCAGGCATTCACGAGGTGGAAAAAATGGATGATCACCAGCTCGTTGCGGTTGTCGTCAAGCCGGTCGCCACGCCCGCCATGTTGTGGCTTTTGCTGTGTGGCGCGTTCGGGCGCCTGGGGGAGGCTGACCAGGTGGATAGCTTCGGTTTCCAGAGCCTGACCGTGACACCTTCGGCGATCGTGGCCGGGCGCCGCGTCAAGGTCGCGATGGACGGTGAAGTGAGCTGGATGGCGGCGCCGCTGACCTTTCGCGTCTCTCCGCGACCACTCTACCTGCTCAAGACACCCCACGGACGCCAGCAGGGCGAGCCGGCATGAGTGTGATACTGCACATTTCCGATACCCATTTCGGCACCGAGCGCCCCCAGGTAGCGGCGGCGCTAACCAATTTGTCCCGCGCGCAGCGCCCCGATCTGTTGATTTTTTCCGGGGATATCACCCAGCGTGCACGGCCAGGGCAATTCGCCGCGGCGCGGCGCTTCGTCGCGCAGCTGGATATCGCACAGGTGCTGGCCATCCCGGGGAATCACGACATTCCGCTGTTTGCGCTGGCGACACGCATGTTTGCGCCATATCGCCGCTACCGCCGCGCCTTTGGCGAAGAGCTCGAGCCCGAGTTTTCATCCCGGGATTTGCTGGTGCTGGGGGTGCGCACCGCGCGCCGTTACCGGCACGTGCAGGGTGAGGTGTCCCGGGCCCAGGTGCGGCGTGTGGCCGCGCGCTTGCGGGCCGCGACTGCGCAGCAATTGCGTGTGGTGGTGACGCATCAGCCGGTGCAGGTGACGCGAACGGAGGATGAAAAGAATCTGTTGCGGCGCCACGGCGAGGCGGTAGCATCATGGCTGGACGCGGGCGTCGATCTGATCCTCGGTGGCCATATCCATCTGCCGTCGGTTGCGCCGCTGGGCGACAGTGGCGCATGGGCGGTACAGGCGGGCACGGCGCTGTCGTCGCGCATACGGTTCGAGGCGAACAACTCCGTCAACCTGATCCGCTATCAGGGCACGACACCGCAGCATTGTCTTGTCGAGCGTTGGGATTTCGATGACGACGCGGGCGACTTCGTTCTGGTTGGTGTTCATGATTTGCATCGCTCTTGCACGGCTTCTGTAGGGGCAATTCATGAATTGCCCCTACGATTTGCGGGTGAGCCGCGATTCAGATAGCGACGAATGGCTTCCCTGTGAGGTTTGTAATCCGAGCATGATTTGCTTCTATACTGAGTATGAATGATGTGCAGGAAAAACTGGGCTGCAGACTGTGGTTCAGCCATGAGCGCTAAGTTAAAACGCCGTTCTTCCCGTGTTCCTGCTTGAAGCTCATGGCTTACAGCTTACTCTGTCGCACACAGAGACCGAAGTACTTAAACGCCCCCAAATTCGTTGCAGTGGAGTAAAACAATGACATATCAGCAAGAGTTCGACCGCTCTGTGGCCGAACCCGAAGCTTTCTGGCTGGAGCAGGCGGCGGAGCTCGCCTGGTTCCAGGCGCCTACCCAGGGGTTGTCGCTGGATGAAACCGGTGTGCAGCGCTGGTTCGCCGACGGTGTACTCAACACCGCTTATCTGGCGTTGGATGTGCATGTGGAGAGCGGCCGCGGTGATCAGGACGCGTTGATCTACGACTCGCCCGTCAGCGGCGCGCAGCGCCGCTACAGCTATGCCGAGTTGCGTGATGAGGTCGCTGCCTGTGCGGGCATGTTGCAAGGACTGGGCGTCGAGAAGGGCGACAGGGTACTGATCTACATGCCCATGGTGCCGGAGGCGGTGATCGCCATGTTGGCCTGCGCTCGTGTTGGCGCCATTCACTGTGTGGTATTCGGCGGCTTTGCCGCCCATGAACTGAGCGTACGCATCGAGGATTGCACACCCAGGGTGGTGCTCTCCGCCTCCTGCGGTATCGAGGTGGAGCGCGTGATCGCCTACAAACCCATCCTCGATCAGGCACTGCGAAGCGCCAGTCACCGGCCCGAGCACTGCGTGATCCTGCAGCGGCCCCAGTGCCGCGCCGAGCTGCAACAGCCGCGCGACCACGACTGGCAGGAGCTGCTGGCCGCGGCCAGCCCCGCCGCCTGTGTGCCGGTGGCGGCCACCGACCCGCTCTACATTCTTTACACCTCGGGCACCACTGGCAAGCCCAAGGGCGTCGTGCGCGACAACGGCGGTCATGCGGTGGCGCTGTACTACAGCATGAAAACCGTCTACGACATGGCGCCGGGTGATGTGTTCTGGGTGGCCTCGGACGTGGGCTGGGTGGTGGGGCACTCCTACATCGTCTACGCGCCGTTGCTCGCCGGTTGCACCACCGTGCTGTACGAAGGCAAACCCGTGCGCACTCCGGATGCCGGTGCGTTCTGGCGAGTGATCGAGCAGTATCGCGCCAGGGCACTGTTTGCCGCACCGACGGCATTTCGCGCGATCCGCAAGGAAGATCCGGAGGCCGCCATGGTCAAGAATTACGACCTCTCGTCGCTGGAAATTCTGTTTCTCGCCGGCGAGCGCCTCGATCCGCCAACCTACGAGTGGCTGCGCGAGCACTTCGAGCGCCCGGTGCTGGATCACTGGTGGCAGACGGAAACGGGCTGGGCCATTGCCGCCAACCCCATTGGCATAGAGCCGTTCGCCACCAAGCCCGGTTCCGCGACCCTGCCGGTGCCGGGCTACGACGTGCAGATTCTCGACGACAACGGCAATGCGCTGGGTGCCGGTGAACAGGGCAACATCTGCGTCAAACTGCCGCTGCCGCCGGGCTGTCTGGTTACCGTGTGGAACAACCAGGTCCGCTTCGAAGCGGGCTACCTGCGGCGTTTCCCTGGCTACTACCTGTCGGGAGACGGCGGCTACAAGGACGAGGACGGTTATCTGTTTGTCATGGGCCGCACCGATGATGTCATCAACGTTGCGGGGCACCGCCTGTCCACTGGCGAGATGGAGGAAGTGGTTGCCGCGCACCCTGCGGTGGCGGAGTGCGTGGTGATCGGTATCAGCGACGAGCTGCGCGGGCAGGTTCCCCTGGCCCTGGCGGTGCTCAAGGACGGCGCGACCGGTGACGAGGCGACGCTGGAGCAGGAAGTGATTCAACGTGTGCGCGACGAAGTGGGCGCACTGGCCAATCTGCGTCAGGTCGTGATCGTAAAGCGCTTGCCGAAAACCCGCTCGGGAAAAATTCTTCGCGCCACGTTGCGCAAACTGGCAGATGGAGAATCTTTCGATGTGCCATCGACGATCGATGACCCGGCCTGCCTCGACGAAATTGGTGAGGATTTCAGGCGCAGGGGAGTGGGGTAGCAGTTTTCAGTTTACAGTTGACAGTTATCAGGGGGTGCCACGCTTATACTGTGAACTGTGAACTGTGAACTGTGAACTGTGAACTGTGAACTGTGAACTGTGAACTGTGAACTGTGAACTGTGAACTGTGAACTGTGAACTGTGAACTGTGAACTGACAATACTGTCTTCCGTTCTCTCACCCGCTTATGAGGAAGTTCAATGAACTCTGGTACTGCCGTGCGTATCGAAAAAAACAGGCCCAAAGCCGCTGTCTCCAAAAAAATCTATGTGCTCGATACCAACGTTCTGCTTCACGATCCCACCGCCATCATGGCCTTCAACGAGCACTCGGTAGTGGTGCCGATGACGGTGCTGGAAGAGCTCGATGACATCAAGGATCGCCGCGACAAAACCGTGAGCCGCGAGGCGCGTATTGCCATTCAGATGATCGACAAGGTGGTGGACAACGCCAGCTCCCAGGAAATTCAGGATGGCGTAGCCATGCCCGGCTCGAACCCGACGGGCGCGCCAGGAAAACTCGCCATCTATCCGGATCAGTTGCTGCACGACATGGCGGATATTCCCTATCTCAACAGTACCCTGGATCATGCCAACGACAACCGCATCATCAATGTGGCGCTGCGCCTGCAGGCGGAAAATCCCAAGAGTTTCGTGTGTCTGGTGACCAAGGACATCAACATGCGCATCAAGGCCAAAGGGTCTGGCCTGCTGCATGTCGAGGATTACCGGCGCGACCGTGTACTCGACGATATCGACCTGCTGACGAAGGGTTACGAGCATTTCGAGGGGGATTTCTGGAGCAATATTTCCGAGGTGGAGACCTTTCGTGAAGGCAGTCACGCTATCTACCGCATTCCACGCAAGTTCCTGCCACAGGCTTACCCTGGCATGTTTGTCTACGACGATCAGGAGTTCATCGCACTGGTCAAGCGCGTGGAAACGGATGCGATTTATCTGCGCGGCGAAAACCAGGAAAAAATCATGCATAGAAAATTCTGGGGTATCACGCCGCGCAACCTGGAGCAGGCCATGGCGATGATGTTGCTGGCGGAGGACGATCTCGACATGACGGTGCTCACTGGCCCTGCCGGGTCGGGAAAGACCTTGCTGGCACTGGCTTATGGGCTTCACGCCATTCTCGAGGAAAAGAAGTACAACAAAATGATCGTGGCGCGCTCCACGCCCCCCATCGCCGAGGACATCGGTTTTTTGCCGGGTACGGAGGAAGAAAAAATGGCGCCCTGGCTCGCCGCCTTCGACGACAACCTGGAGATCATGCACCGCGCTGATGAATCCACGCACAGCAGCATCGAATACGTGAAAGAGCGCGCCAATATTCAGTTCAAGTCCCTGAACTTCATGCGCGGGCGTTCGTTCAACAAGGCGTATATCATTATCGACGAGAGCCAGGGGCTCACGCAGTTTCAGCTCAAATCGGTGATCAGCCGTGTCGGTGCCGATTCAAAAATCGTGGTGCTGGGCAACCTTGCGCAGATCGACAACAAATATATTTCGCCCTTGACTTCGGGTCTCACCTACCTGGTGGAAAAAAGCAAACACTATCCCCATGCGGGCGTGCTCTATATCAACGGCATTGTGCGCTCACGCCTGGCGGCGTTTGCCGAAGAGTATTTGTAAAAATATCTTACTTGCCAATGGGAATATACAGCGATGCGGTCACCGTGTTGGTGCCTGGGTTGCGATCGCCGATGCCCGAGTTGGAAAGGTGAAATATTGCGATGCCGGCGCGCCATGCGCTGTGGAAGCTGTACGACAATTCCAGGCCGCTGCGAAATTCGATATCCGCGCCCAGGTCGATGCCGCGCCCCTGGCGGTAGGAGCCGATATCGAAGCTGGGTGTTACGAGCCAGTGCCGGGCGAAAGCAAAATCACGGCGCAGGCCCAGGTAATAGTAGCTGGCGTCGCGCTCGGTAATGAAACCGCCGATGGCGGGTCGCAGCAGCCAGCGTGTCAGTGCGCTGTGCCGGTACTCCAGGCCATAACGCGGCGTGTCCCTTTCCCGGTTGAGGAGCCCGGTGTAGCCGGCATTGACGTTGATGAACCGGACATCGTCGGAAGCACCTGTGGTGGTGGGCAGAAAAAACAGCGAGATCAACAAAGGGAGCAGGACGGAAAAAAAACGGCGGTCGTACATCGGAGCTTTTTCCTTCTTGGCAATGTTGTTTTTATTCGCGCAGGTATTTTCAACTTTCAGCCAAAAAAGGCTGAAAAATAGCACTGCCTGCGGGAAAGTGTGGATGCATTGAGTATAAGACCATTCTCTTCGCTTTGTCATGGTTGCGTCTTTTTTCACAGGGAAAACAAAAGCCGCTCCGCTGGGCGTGCGTCCCTGCCGGCAACATTCCATCGCGGTCGCTATTCGAAGCGATATCCGAGAGCTTCACCGAGATGGTTCGCCGCAAGCCGTGGGTCGCCGGCAAGGTCGGCGATGGTGCGCGCCACCTTGAGTACCCGATGATAGCCGCGCGCCGACAGGTTGAGACGCTCGGCAGCGGTTTCCAGCAGCTGCTGCTCTTGCTCGCCCAGAGCGCAATGTCGCTTGAGATCGGCGGCCTGCAATTGCGCATTGAGAATGCCCTGCCGTTCGCGCTGGCGCTGCCTTGCGGCCAGTACGCGCTGGCGTACCGCGGCGCTCGGCTCTCCGCTGTGGCGGGCATCGATGAGATCGCGGCGCGGTACCGGCAGCACCTGCAACTGGATATCGATGCGGTCCAGCAGCGGACCGGAAATACGCTCCCGGTAGCGACGCACCTGGTCCGGCGTGCAATGACAGCGCACGCTGCCCAGGTAGCCGCAGGGACAGGGATTCATCGCCGCCACGAGCTGAAAACGGGCCGGATAAAGGGTCTGGGCACGGGCGCGGGAGAGATGGATTTCGCCGGATTCGAGAGGTTGGCGCAGCACTTCGAGAACCTTGCGCGGAAATTCGGGCAATTCGTCGAGAAAAAGAACGCCACGGTGGGCGAGGGATATTTCACCGGGGCGCGGTACACCGCCGCCACCGACGAGTGCGGCGGCGGAAGACGTGTGGTGCGGCGCGCGGAAGGGCGGTTCATGAAACGCCTGACGCAGGCCCTGGCCGGCCACTGAATAGATGCTGGCGACTTCCAGCGCTTCATCCTCCGGCAGCGGCGGCAGAATGCCCGGCAGGCGATTGGCCAGCAGGGTCTTGCCGGTGCCGGGCGGCCCGCACAGCAACAGGTTGTGGCCGCCGCCGGCGGCGACTTCGAGGGCGCGCCGCGCCTGGTGCTGGCCGATCACGTCCGCCAGGTCGGGATGGGGGGCAGTGTGGTCGACCACCGGACGCTCCGTCACCGCGTCGAGACTTGCCGCACCGCGCAGGTGGGCGCATACCTCCAGCAGATGGCGCGCGGAGTAGACGGTGGTGGCGTGGGCGAGGGCGGCTTCCGCGCTGTTGTCGGTCGCCACGATCAGCTTGCGCCCGGCGCGGCCACAGGCGATGGCCGTGGGCAGCAGGCCGTCGACGGCGCGCAGTTCGCCATTGAGCGCGAGCTCGCCCACGAATTCATATTCGCGGAGCGCGTCGCGGGGCAGTTGACCGGACGCGGCGAGAATGGCGAGTGCGATGGCCAGGTCGTAGCGACTGCCTTCCTTCGGGACATCGGCGGGCGCCAGGTTGATGGTGATGCGCCGTGCAGGGAATTCGAAGTGGGAGTTGAGCAGGGCGCTGCGCACCCGGTCCTTGCTCTCTTTCACGGCGGTTTCCGGCATGCCGACGATACTCAGGCTCGGCAGGCCGTTGGATAGATGGATCTCGACGGTGACGGCGGGGGCGAGAATGCCTTGCTTGCTGCGGCTGTGAACGATGGCGAATGACACCTTTCCCTCCTTGGAATGGCTGTGTGGACTTTGCTCTTGCCGGGACGTTTCAGAACGCCCCGTCTGTCTGTAGGTTGGGCTGAGGAACGAAGCCCAACGAATCGATGTTGTGAGGCCTCTGTGGGAGGACAGGTTGCCAAGGCCGTCAGCGCCAGGGAGGGCGCTGTCGAGCCCCCAGGGAGGGGTTCACGGCGTGCCTTGGCAACCTGTCCTCCCGCAGAGGCCGGGATACGGAGCGCCAAGTGTCATTTCGCTGTGGGACTTGGCGCTTCGTTGGGCTTCGTTCCTCAGCCCAACCTACGTCAGGTGGAGTCCTCCAGGCGTTTTTCGAGTTCGGCAACGTCCTTTTCGAGGGCTTCCAGTTTTTCACGCGTACGCAACAGCACGGCCTTCTGGGCTTCGAACTCCTCGCGGGAGACGAAATCCATTTTTTCGAACGCGGACTGGGCGACGGCGTGGAACTGCCGGCGCGCGTCCTGCCCGAGACTCGCGAGTCCGGGGCCGATCAGTTCATTGAATCGGGCGAAAGCGTCGGTTGGGGTCATGGCTGGCGCCTCCTGAAGATTGCGGTGGATTGTAACAAAGTCACCCACCGCACTGTAGCGCCCGCGCTGTGATGCCATCTCGTTGCGGATTCTCTACCGCAAGGGTGCCTGTGAAGCTCTGTTATCCTACAATGGTGCCCAACCGACGCTTTGTTTTTCACGGGATATCGCTATGACAAAAATACTCGCCGCTGTTTTGCTGGCAGCCGCATCCTTCCAGGTTTTCTCTTCCGAATTGATCATTGGCAAGGGCGAAGAATTTGTGGTGAAGCCAGATCAGATGAGCATGGCGGTGGATAAGCTGGTGGTGGGCGACAATGCCACCATCCGCTTCGCCGAGGGCGTGGACCACTGGGAGCTGCTGGCCAAGGACGCCACCATCGGGCGCGGCGTGATCATCGACGGTTCCGGGCGGCGCGGCGCAGATGGCGCGCCAGGCAAGCTGACGGAGCAATCGGCAACGGTGTGTCGCTCCGGCAAGAGCGGCGACAGCGGTGAGGCCGGCGAGAATGGCTCGCCGGGGGTGGATATCTATCTGGGGCTGGACGCACGCAAGATTGGCAAGTTGCAAGTGATCGCCGACGGCGGCACGGGTGGCGCGGGCGGCAGCGGTGGACGTGGACAGGATGCCGGTCGCATGCTCAACTGTCCCGCGGCGCGCGGCGGCAATGGCGGCATCGGCGGGCCCGGTGGCGATGGTGGCCGCGGCGGCAACGTGGTGATCAGTGTCAGTTCCCTCGACCCCAAGGTGGAAGTCGGTGCATTGACGGCGGGTGTGCGGGTATCGGTCAAGCCAGGTGTCGCGGGCAAGGGCGGTGAGGGCGGCGACGGCGGTGTCGGCAGCGAAGGCCAGTACGTCAGCCAGAAAACCCTGACCGGCAGCCGCAAATGGGTTTCCGGCGGTCCCGGCGGTCGCTTCGGGGCAAAGGGCGAGGACGGCCAGGAAGGTGACTATGGTCGGGTTTTCGTCGGTGGCCAGTTCGAGGGCTTCCCACCAGCCAGCACCCAGGGTGACGGTTACGACGGATTCGATAAATATCGCACGGCGGGTGAGCCATCCGATGCCGATGGCGATAAAACAGCCGCTGAAGAAATCCAGCTGCTGCGTGAGCAGTTGCGGGTATTGCAGGAGCGGGTGGAGAGTTTGGAGAAATAGCTGAGGGTTGTACACTGCCCTCTCCCCGGCCCTCTCCCTGAAGGGAGAGGGTGACCAGGCCTTGCAGTAATCTCATAACCCTCTCTCCTTCAGGGAGAGTAGACGCAGCAGTGATCCGATACTCCCTCTCCCTTTAGGGAGAGGGCCGGGGAGAGGGCCGGGGAGAGGGAAGCAGTGTTAAAAAGCCCCCCATCCACCAGAACCATCGCTCCCATCACGCCGTCCTCGCCGGAAATAACTCCCGAAGGCGCGCCATCACTCATAGCTCAACGTCGTGGCCTTGCCACGGAATACCCTGTACACAAAAAACGTATACCACAGGATCAGCGGCAGCGTGATCACCACACCCACCAAGGTGAAGAGCAGCGAGTTCACCGACGCGGATGCTTCCCAGATGTTCATTTCACCGATGATGATGTCCGGAAAAATGCTGTAGGCGAGACCGAGCGTGGCCAGCGTGCAGATGGCGGCGAGCCCCGTGAACAGCACCCAGCTGTTGCCCACGCGCAGCCAGGCGGGTTTGCTCAGCAACCAGCTCATGCCGAAGTAGATCAACAGGCACGAAAAGGGAATGGGCAACAGGCCGATGATGTTGGGCAGTTGAAACCATTTGGCGGCAATCACGCTGCTCACGATGGGGGTGGCGATCGATACCAGCAACAATCCCAGGCCCATCGGCAGCAGCGCGAGGCGCGCCCAGTGCAACGCCTTGTTGAACAGCGCCCCCTCGGTTTTGATCAGCAGCCAGGCGGCGCCCAGCATGATATAGAGCGCGGGCAGGGTCAGGGCGATGAGGGCGGCGAACAGCAGGCTCAGAGGACTCGAATCCAGCCCGGTGACGTAGGCGCCCAGCATCCAGCCCTGGCTCGCTGAAGCGGTCAGAGAACCAGCGAAAAAGGCGCGGTTCCACAGGTGTTTGTGGTGATCGCCCGCTTTCACGCGCATGTCGAAGGCCACGCCGCGCAGAATGAGCCCGATGATCATGATGGTGACGGGGATGTACAGCGCGGTCAGTACCAGGCCGTAGGCTTTGGGAAAGGCAATCAGCAACACGCCGATACCGAGCACGATCCAGGTCTCGTTGGCGTCCCAGAACGGGCCGATGGACGCCACCATGGTATCTTTTTCTTCGTCGCTGGCCGCGGGCAGGAGCATGCCGACGCCGAGGTCGTAGCCATCGAGCATGACATAGATCAGCAGTGCCAGACCCATGATGAACATGTAGATGATGGGGAGCCAGTACTCCATGGTGTCTCTCCTCTCAAAGGTTCACGGCGGGTTTCTGGCCCGTATAGCCAGGGCTCAGGGCCAGCGATGCGGCGGGCTTGGTCGACAGGTAGCGCAACGCCGCGATATAGGCGACCAGCAGGAAAATGTACAGCACCAGGTAGGTGAGGAAGGTGGCGAGCATCACGCCGCCGCTGTGGTCGGCCACGATATCGGCAACCCGCACCAGGCCGTTGACGATCCACGGCTGGCGCCCGACTTCGGTGACGTACCAGCCGGAGAGCACCCCCACCCAGCCTGAAAAGGTCATCCACGACAGCGCGTACAGCAGCGGGCGCCCAGGCTGGCGGTCGCCGCGCAACGACCAGCTCGCCCACCAGGACACGGCCAGCATCAGCATGCCGATGCCTACCATGATGCGAAACGCCCAGAACACTGGTGCTACCGGCGGGTGCGCATCGGCAAACTCGTTCAGCCCTTTCAATTCGCCATCGCTGCTGTGGGTAAGAATGAGGCTGGCCGCCGAGGGAATCTCGATCGCGAAGTGTGTCGTGTGGGCCTCTTCGTCGGGAATGCCGAACAACACCAGCGGGACGTTGCGCTCGGTCTCCCAGATCGCTTCGACGGCGGCGATTTTCGCGGGTTGGTGGTGAAGGGTGTGAAGCCCGTGCAGGTCGCCGACCAGAATTTGCACAGGCGCCAGGATTGCCGCCAGGACCACTCCGGTGCGCATGACCTTCCAGGTGCCGGGGCCGTCGACGCCGCGTAACGCGCGCCAGGCGCTGATGCCCGCCACCAGAAACGCACTGGTGAGCAGCGATGCGATCAGCATGTGAGTGAGGCGGTAGGGCATCGACGGGTTGAAGATGACTTCGGGCCAGCTCTTCACGAAAAACTCGCCATTCTCGATGAAATGCCCGGTGGGGGTTTGCATCCAGGAGTTGAGGCTCAGTATCCAGAATGCCGACAGGGTCGTGCCCAGCGCCACCAGAAACGTGGAGATCAGGTGCACCCGGTTGGATACCAGATTCTTGCCGAACAGCATGATGCCGAGAAACGAGGCTTCCATGAAGAATGCCGTCAACACTTCGTAACCGAGCAAGGGGCCGGCGATGTTGCCGACGGTTTCCATGAAGCCCGGCCAGTTGGTGCCGAACTGGAAGCTCATGGTGAGGCCGGAAACCACGCCCACCGCAAACGAGAGCGCGAATATCTTCACCCAGAAGTGGTAGGCGTGCTCCCAGAGCTTGTCGTTGCTGAGGGTAAAGCGCACACGAAAGTACAGCAGCAGCCAGGACAGGCCAATGGTGATGGCGGGAAACAGAATATGAAAACTGATGTTGGCGGCAAACTGCAGGCGAGCGAGCAGCAGAGGGTCCAGCACGGTACGTACCTCACTTCGGCGTGGGATATTGAAGGGGTAGAGGTTGCCAGGCAGCCCTGGCGCGACCGGCCATCGCGGGCGAACTGCGACACCCGGAACATGCCATCATTCTGGCACGTTTTTTCGTGTCGTTCACCCCGTTTGCGCCATCGTGGCGGACAATCGCCCCAGCCCCGGTCGCAGCGGCCGTGCGAAGCTCGAGAAGTGTGCCTCGGCGGCGCCGGATCAAATTGACAGCCCTGACGGCGGCGCTGTGGTAAACTCTCCGCCCCTTGATCGATGTTCGACTGCTTTCGTGCCATGACCAATCGCTTGCAGATAGCCGAAGATTCACGTTTTCGCGACATTGTCCAGCAACATCTGGATCGCCTTCACGACGAGCCCAGGCGCAGCCTCGAGGAGGAGGAAGCCTGCTGCGCGCGCATCAAGGAACTGCTGGTGGAGAAGGATGCGGTGATCGTCGCCCACTACTACACCGAGCCTGGCATTCAGCGCCTGGCGGAAGAGACGGGTGGTATCGTCTCCGATTCGCTGGAGATGGCCCGTTTCGGCAAGAAACACTCCGCCAGCACCCTGCTGGTGTGTGGCGTGCGCTTCATGGGTGAGACGGCCAAGATTCTCACCCCGGAAAAGCGTGTGCTGATGCCCACTCTGGAAGCCACCTGTTCCCTCGATATCGGCTGTCCGGCCGAGGAGTTCGCGGCATTCTGTGACGAGCACCCCGATCGCACGGTAGTGGTGTACGCCAATACCTCCGCCGCGGTGAAGGCGCGCGCCGACTGGGTGGTGACCTCGAGCATCGCTGTCGATGTGATCGACTACCTGGACAGCCAGGGCGAAAAGATCCTCTGGGGGCCGGACAAGTACCTGGGCGGCTACGTCCAGAAGAAAGTGGGCGCCGATATGCTGCTGTGGGACGGCAGTTGCATCGTCCACGAAGAATTCAAATTCCGCGGCATTCTCGACATCAAGAAAATGTACCCGGATGCCGCCGTCCTGGTGCACCCCGAGTCGCCCGATAACGTGGTGGCGCTCGCCGATGCGGTGGGGTCCACCTCGCAGCTGATCGAAGCGGCGCGCACCCTGCCCCACAAGCGCATCGTGGTTGCCACCGACGAGGGCATCTTCTACAAGATGCGCCAGCTCGCACCGGAGAAGGAACTGATCATTGCGCCCACGGCGGGCAACGGCGCCACCTGTCGCAGTTGCGCCAATTGCCCCTGGATGGCCATGAATCACCTGGACAACATGGTGGAGAGCCTCGAAACGGGCAGCAACGAAGTGCTCGTGGATCCCGAGCTGGGGCGCAAGGCCATGGTGCCCTTGCAGCGCATGCTGGATTTTCGCGAGAAACAACTGTCGGGTGATTGAGCCTTTGCGGTAAGCATTGCGGCGGTGCCCACGCCTAGCCTCAGACCGACGCTCGATAGTTCTCACCACTATAAAAAAGGGCGGGAAACTTCATTGACTTTTCACATTCTATGCTTATATTTGATGTGGATGGAAAACAGTGTTCCTGGTGTGCGTCGTCCGAAGATAAATCTGAAATCGTCGTCTCGTAGTCATAACTGATCCCTGCATTTTCCACCGAGCGTCCGCAAGGACTTTACTGTTATATCCCGCAAGGGCTTTTTACGTTTCAAAGGTTTGGTTATGTCTACTACTACG
>Ga0265293_10000504_pt1 | contig 93002 bp, 88 predicted proteins | sample Munlanlewell138R_FD_192505 | JGI IMG/M metagenome (GOLD analysis project Ga0265293, IMG submission 192505) | Leachate microbial communities from a municipal landfill in Southern Ontario, Canada - Leachate well 138R | ecosystem: Engineered > Solid waste > Landfill > Unclassified | place: Canada... | reverse complement strand
CTGCCGGCGCTGTAGCCGGTGAGGTGTTCGCAGGCCTGAACGATCTCGGCGCTGGCCGGGGTATCCATCGGTGGCACGCCGGGGAACAGCGGCTGGTAATCGATCTGTACCTGTTGCTGCTCGGCGATCGCGGCGAGGCGTTGACCAATGGTGGCGCGCAATTCATTCGCATCCATGCCGGGCAGGGGGCGCAGGTCAAATTCCAGGGCGCAGCGGCCGCAGATGCGGTTGGGATTGTCGCCGCCGTGAATACAGCCCAGGTTCAACGTTGGTGTGGGCACGCTGAACAGCGGATTGGTCCATTGCCTCTGCCAGCTGCTGCGCAGGGCGAGCAATTCGCCAACCACCTGGTGCATGGCCTCGATGGCGTTGCGCCCCAGGGTCGGGTCAGAGGAATGCCCCGCCTTGCCGATGATGTCCACCCGCTCCATCAGGATGCCCTTGTGCACGCGGATCGGTTTCAGCCCGGTCGGCTCGCCAATCACCGCATGGCGGGCGCCCAGCAGATCATTGGCAACCAGCGCGCGGGCGCCGCCCATGGCGCTTTCCTCATCGGCAGTGGCAAGAATGATCAAGGGCTGCTGCAGCGGCTGGCCCAGCACCGAGCGCACCGCTTCGATGATCAGCGGAAAAAAGCCTTTCATGTCGCAACTGCCCAGTCCGTACCAGCGTCCGTCGGCCTCGGTCAGAGTGAAGGGGTCATGCTGCCAGCGCTCGGGATTACAGGGCACGGTGTCGGTATGCCCGGCCAGCACCAGCCCGCCCGGACCCTTGCCCAGACTGGCAATCAGGTTGGCCTTGCCCGGTGCGCCGGCCACCGGCTGGATGCTGCACTGGAAGCCGAGATCACTCAGCCAGTCGCTCAACAGGTGGATTACCGCCAGGTTGGATTGATCGTGTTCCGGCTGGGTGCAACTGATGGAGGGGGTTTGCAGCAGCGCAGAAAATTGCGCCTTGAGCGAGGGGAGAGGCATGACAGACTCCTGGCTGGCATCTGGCCCCGGAACCACTGATGCGGTTCCGGGTCGTAGCTGAATGGGCAGCTTACGTCAGCCAGACGTGGGTGTCAGCCAAAAATGGTCGATAAGATCGTGAAGTAAATGATCGACAGAATGGCGCCAGCGGGCAGGGTAACTACCCAGGAGGTGAAGATGGTGCCGATTACCCGCAGGTTGAGTGCGGCGATACCCCGCGCCATACCCACGCCGAGAATCGCGCCGACCAGGGTGTGGGTGGTAGAAACCGGCAGCCCCAGACCGGAAGCACCCACTACTGTGGAAGCAGCGGCCAGTTCGGCGGCAAAACCACGGCTGGGCGTCAGCTCGGTGATGTGTTTGCCGATTGTGGCAATAACCCGGTAGCCATAGGTAGCCAGACCTATCACGATACCGACTGCGCCCAGCAACAGCACCCAGCCGGGTACAGTGGACTGGGAGTGAATCTCGCCTGATTGCAGCACACCGACAACAGCGGCCAGCGGACCGACAGCGTTGGCCACATCGTTGGAGCCGTGGGCGAAGGCCATGGCGCAGGCGGTAAAGATCATCAGAATGGCAAATACCCGCTCAACCCCATTGAGGTTGGATTGGCCGGATACTTCATCCTTGATCCGGGTCATCAATATCACGCCGATGACTGTAACCGTGAGACCTGAGAGCAGTGCCAGGCCGAAGCTTTCCATATTGGAAAGATTGAGTCCCACATGCTTCAACCCTTTGGTCAGGGTCATCAGAGCGATAATAAAGCCGACCGCGAACATGTAGATGGGAATGTAGCGTTTTGCGTTGGCAAAGGGATTCTCGGTATCCAGAATCAGCTTGTGCACGGTGACAAAGATCATGAAGGAGATACTGCCAGCCAACAGTGGGGAAATGATCCAGCTGGATACAATCGGCAATACCCCGGCCCATTTCACGGACTCAACCGATACCCCTACCGCAGCAAAGCCGATCACCGCACCGATGATCGAGTGGGTGGTGGATACCGGCCAACCCTTGAGGGACGCGACCAACAACCAGGTTCCAGCTGCCAATAGCGCAGCCAGCATGCCGAAGATCATCTGGTCAGGGGTGATCATCGAGGAGTCGACGATTCCGCTGCGGATGGTCTGGGTGACCGAGCCGCCGGCCAGGTAGGCACCCAGGAACTCGAAAACCATGGCGATAAGAATCGCCTGCTTGATAGTCAGGGCACGGGAGCCGACCGAGGTGCCCATGGCATTGGCCACGTCGTTGGCACCCACACCCCATGCCATGAAGAAGCCGAACAGGCAGGCCAGCACCAGAAAAATGGTGCCATATTCTGCGATCAGGGTCATAAATTAGAACTCTGTTGGATTAAAAAAGGTGGCCTTTAACGGGCCATGATAATTCCCAGTCGGTTTCCGACACGTTCCGCGCGGTCCGCTACATCACCAATCCATTCGATGACCTGGTAAGTGAACATGACATCCACCGGCGGAAGAATGGCCTCGCGCTTATACAGTTCGGCGCGCAGTTTGACCTGCATTTCATCAGTGTCGTGCTCGATGCGTTCCAGTTCGTCGATCAGGTTTTCCACCAGCTTGACTTCGCGTCCGGCGAAGCTGGTTTCCATCAGATCACTCAACTCGCCGATTGCCTTCAGCGCCTGTGCCGAGGCGTCCACCGAACGGGCAACAAAGCTCCTGAATGCCGGCTGTACATCCGGGTGTATTTTCATCTTGCGGCCCAGCATCAAACCGGCGATGTCCTTGGCGCGGTTGGCTACTTTGTCCTGTACACTGAGCAGCTCAAGCAGGTCGGAACGTGGTACAGAGAGAAACAAGCTGTTTGGCAGATTGACGCGAATATTCTTCTTCATCTGGTCGGCTTCGCGTTCAAGGTGGGATATCTGCTGCTGAATGCGCTCGGCCTCAACCCAGTCCTCCGCCATCAGGGCGTCGATAAAGGGCAGCAGTTGCATAGTGCATTCATGTGCCTTGGCCATGTGTCGCTGCATCGGCCCTATAGGGGAGCGGCCGAAGAGGTTCATGAAGGGATTGTTGGGCATATACCGAGCTCCAAGGCTTGATGGGACTGATAATTATAAGCCCGCTTCGAGCGGGCGGTCATCCGATAGACACAAAAAGGACACAATCAGATTTCACGCCAATGGAATCTGCAGGTCAGTTACGAGAATGAGTATGGTCACCGAGACAGAAATAAAATTGCGGGTCAGTCCACAGGCGCTGGAATCCCTGCGCAATCATCCCCTGTTGAATGAACGCCTTGTGGGCGAGTGGCAGGCGGGCACGCTTTACAATCAATACTACGATACGGCCAATCGCGACCTCGCGGCGGCCCGGGTCGCGCTCCGTGTGCGGCGTGATGGTGAGCAATTCATTCAGACGCTGAAAAGCAAGGGGCAGAGTGTGGCCGGGCTGTCCGAGCGCAATGAGTGGGACTGGCCGGTAGAGGCTGCCGCACTGGATCTGACGCTGCTGGATGACAGTTGCTGGCCGGCCAGTCTTGCCAGCCTCGATAAACTGCTCCTGCTGCCGGTGTTCACCACCGATTTCCAGCGCACCAAGGCGATCATCCAATGGCAGCGTAACGATGACTTGGTGGAAGTTGAGGTGGCGCTGGATCAGGGCAAGGTCGTCGCTGATGGCCGCGAAGAGCCCATCTGTGAGCTGGAATTGGAACTGCGCAGCGGGCCTGTAGTCGCGTTATTGGAGCTGGCGGCGGCGTTGGCTACTGATGTGTCACTGATGCCCTGCGATATCAGCAAGGCTGAGCGGGGCTATCGTCTGTACGATCAGGCCAGCTATGAACTGCAACTGGAAGCTCACCCTTGGACGGCCGACACCCCGGTGGACGACGTGGTCATGACCGCAGGCTGGCAACTGCTCGGGCATATCCAGCGGTTGGCGGAACAGTACCGGTTCAGTGGCCAATGGCGACTGTTCCGTGATCTGGCCGGGTTGCTGGTCAATCTCCGGGCCTATTTCAATGTCTTCGACCTGGCCGTGCCGCGCAGTACTACGCAGGCATTTACCCCAGCGCTGGACGAACTATTGAAGCAATACCGACCGTTGATACTGGCCGGATGGGCTGATGACGAAGAGGGTCGTCGCGCCCGGGAGCGGGCTCCCCAACTGTTTGATCGGCACGTCAATGACCCGGCCTGGGGCCAGCTTTTCCTGAATCTGGCGTTGTGGATGCATGAAGCCAGCTGGAAAACCAACCGGCCACCCCGCGGTGACCGCGTGGGTGCGTTACCGCTGCCCCGTTGGCTATTGGCGGCGGTGGCACGGGACATTCAGGAGCTGCGCGTGCCGCATCAGAACGACCCTGACAGCGATGTAGCAGTGTGGCTTGATCAGCAGCCCCGCTTGCACCGGCTGGGCTTTCTGCTGTCCGGGTTCCGTCAGTTTCTTGATGTGCCCCAACCCGATCGGTTGTACGGTGAGCTGAACAAACTGCAGGCGCTGTTGGAGCAGTATCCGCTGGTGGACGAGGATGTTCGTCCGGCGCTGCTGATTGCGCTGCGCAAGCAGGGGCAGAAGGTGCGCAAGCTGGATGCCTGGCGGGAACTCAATAGCTGACCGGATAGACCAGAGGGGCAAGGATGAAACATCTGCATGAGCTGGCCAGTGCCGAGCATGATCGCCTGTTGGAGCTGACGGATCTGCTCCAGGCATTGGTACAACAGGGGCGTATTGGCCAGGACGTGGCTGAGCAATTGAGCCTGTTGCGCCGATCGACCGCGGGTGTCTCCGTCCGGCAGCACCCGCTGGAGTTCATTGCCAGTCAGGAACCCGATGATCTTGCCCGACCGGGCAAGTCACTGGATATGGAATCCCTGACTCGCTGGCTGGCCAGCGAATCCCGGCAGCCGTTCTATCGCATCGATCCGTTGAAAATCAACGTATCGGCGGTTACGCCGTTGATGTCTTTCGCCTTCGCCCAACGCCACGGCATTCTCGCGGTGGAGGTCAATGAGCGTGAAGTCACCATCGCCAGCGCCCAGCCCTTCGTACGTAAATGGGAAGCAGACCTGGTGCATGTGCTCAAGCGGGAGATTCGCCGGGTTGTTGCCAGTCCGGAGGATATTCAACGCTATTCGGTGGAGTTCTACCGGTTGGCCCGCTCGGTACATGGCGCCAGCGCCAGCGACCAGAAGGTCAGCTCGGTGGGCAACTTCGAACAATTGCTCAACCTGGGCAGCATGGGGCAGGAGCCTGACGCCAACGATGCCCATGTCATCAATATCGTCGACTGGTTATTTCAATACGCCTTCGAGCAGCGCGCCAGTGATATTCATATTGAGCCGCGCCGTGAGAATGGCAGTGTGCGCCTGCGCATTGATGGTGTGCTGCATACCGTCTATCAATTTCCGTTACAGGTTACCGTCGCAGTGGTCAGCCGGCTGAAAACCCTGGGCCGGATGAACGTTGCGGAAAAACGCAAACCGCAGGATGGCCGGGTCAAGACCCGTTCGCCACAGGGCAGTGAAGTCGAGCTGCGCCTGTCCACCTTGCCTACGGCCTTTGGTGAGAAGATGGTCATGCGGATCTTTGATCCGGATGTGCTGCTGCGTAGTTTTGATCAGCTGGGTTTTTCCAGCGAGGATCAGCGCCGCTGGCAGGGCATGGTGAAACAACCCAATGGCATCATTCTGGTAACCGGGCCGACCGGCTCGGGCAAGACCACTACGCTGTACACCACACTCAAACAACTGGCGACGCCTGAAGTGAACGTCTGCACCATCGAAGATCCCATCGAGATGGTCGAGGACAGCTTCAATCAGATGCAGGTGCAACACAATATCGACCTGACCTTTGCCAGCGGTGTGCGGGCGCTGATGCGGCAGGACCCGGATATCATCATGATCGGCGAAATTCGCGATCTGGAGACCGCCGAAATGGCTATTCAGGCCGCACTCACCGGTCACCTGGTGCTCTCCACCCTGCATACCAACGACGCGCCCAGTTCGGTAAGTCGCTTGATCGAATTGGGCGTGCCGGCCTATCTGATCAAGGCCACTGTGCTGGGCATCATGGCGCAGCGGTTGGTGCGCACGCTGTGCCCGCATTGCAAGGAGCCGGCGCCGGTTGACGAGCTGGACTGGCAGGAGTTGACCAAACCCTGGAATTCCCCCATGCCGACCCGTGCCCATCGCCCGGCAGGTTGCCCGCAATGCCGTGAAACCGGCTACCGCGGGCGGGCCGGGGTCTATGAATTGCTGCCCTTGACCGATAGCTTGAAACCCTTGATCCAGACCGATCTTGACCTTAACGCGCTACGCCGGCAGGCCTACCGTGAAGGTATGCACAGCCTGCGTTTGTCTGGTGCGCAGAAAGTGGCCGCCGGCCTGACTACCATCGAAGAAGTATTACGGGTGACGCCGACCAGCCAGCAGTCCTGAGGCGGTTGACTTGAGCTTTTTGACAGCAGATCGCAGCCGCAGTCCAGAACCAGGCCCAATGGGCTAGAATGGCGTCCATTTGCGCCCCAGGAAGATCCCATGAATTATCGCCACAGCTTCCACGCTGGCAACCACGCCGATGTCCTCAAGCACGCGGTTCTGCTGCGTATGATGACTCTCATGCAGCGCAAGGAGACGCCACTGTGCTATCTCGATAGTCATGCAGGGACTGCCTTGTATGACCTGCAGGGCGATGATGCCAGCCGTACCGGGGAGTACCTTGATGGTATTGCCCGGCTCTGGGTGCGGGATGATTTGCCTGAATTGCTGGCCGATTACCGTGACGCGGTCGCGCGGCATAATCCCGATGGTACGCTGCGGCTCTATCCGGGCTCGCCGCAACTGATGGCAGATCTGCTGCGTGAGCAGGATCGGATGATCATCAGCGAGTTGCATCCGGAGGACGCGCAGACCCTGAAGGATCACTTCGTCGCTGAGCCGGGCATTGCTGTGCACCAGCGCGATGGGTATGAGTTGCCCAAGGCTTTTTTACCTGTGGCAGAAAAGCGTGCCCTGTGGCTGCTGGATCCGCCGTTCGAGAAGGGCAATGACCTGCAGCGCTGTCTTGCCGCCATGCAAACCGGTATCCAGCGTATGCGGCAGACCGTAATCGCGCTCTGGTATCCGATCAAGGATCAACGCTTGCTGCGCGATTTCTACCGAGGTATCGGTGAGGCGAATCTGCCCAAGGTGTTGCGCGTTGAACTCAATGTGCGCCCAGCCGATACCAGTCTCGGGTTGAATGGATCAGGCCTGATGCTGGTCAATCCTCCGTGGCCGCTCTGGGAAGAACTCGAGCAGGCTCTGCCCTGGCTGGCCCGTCAACTGGCCCAGTCGGGAGAGGGTAGCTGGCGCATGGACTGGTTGCTCGGTGAGCCCTGAGCGCTTGCTCGATAGAAAATTAAAGCGGGAACATGCAGGGCAGTTCGGGAGTCAAGTATTGTGCAGGCGTGTAGCGCCTGATTCATCTGAAGCTATCAAGGAGCCATGAATATGACTGACAAGAACGGAACCGTGGCGAATCAGAATAACGCCAGGAAAGACGAAATCGAATCCGGCAAGGAAGCAGCGGCCGCAGCTTATAACAAACTGCTGGAGGCCAAGGAGCATTTTCGTCATGCCGCTGAAGCGGCCGGTCTGGATTGGAAACAGGATGCCGAAGCGCAGTTTGAAAAAGGTAAATCCAAAGCCACTGAGCTCTGTGATAGTGCCAATAGCTATCTACATGATAAACCGCTGGTGACCCTTGGTCTTGCCTTTGCCGCTGGCTTCCTGGTAGCCCAGCTGACCTCGAAAAAATGACAGGTATTCCCGGCGAAAGCACTCCGGAGAGTGGCGATGCCGGCGGACAGGAACAGCGTCAGCAGAGCCTGTCCGGTGAGCTGAAGTCCTCGTTGGAGTGGCTGGAACATGCTGCGCTGGCAGGCGCGGATCTGGTTCGGTTGGCAGGCCTTGAACTGCGGTTGGCGGCAGGTGATTCAGGTCGCCTGCTGGCGCTGGGCCTGGCCATGGTGCCGCTTGCGCTGCTGGCCTGGATTGGGCTTTCCGTGCTGCTTGGCTGGCTGGTATTCATCTGGCTTGGCTCGGAAGCGCTGGCGATAGTGACTTTCATCGTTGTGCAACTGGTGGCGATGGGCGTAATAGCCGCCTACTGCAGGACGTTTGCGAAGAGCCTTTCATTCCCGGCAACCAGCCGACAGCTGAAAGCATTGAAGGAGCAGATCCATGGGGCGCAAGGCACTGGAAAAACAGATCAGGACATTGGATGAGCAGCTTGCCGTTGAGCTGGCCTTGCTCAAGCTGGATGGACGCGAGCGCTATGCCTCTTTGCAACGCGTGCCGCCGCTGTATTGGGTCGGTGCGGGTGTGGCTGGGGGTTTACTGGCCGGTAAGTTGCTGGGCTCGAATGGGCCCCGGCTGCTGATCAGCCAGGGTGGCAACCTGTTCCGTTTTGCCAGTTTACTGACGCCCGGCCTGGCCATGGCGACCCCACCGCCAGAAGCGCTTTAATTCATGACTCGGGATGGGCGACACCGGCAGTCGTCCATCCATCCTCCCGTATTGCGTATCGCTACTGATCATCCGGAAACTGATAGGCATCGGTTGAGTTGCCTTCGGGCTTGCGTGCGCGCAAATCCCGATACACCGCCGCGCGCATGATCATCATTGACACGACGGGGGCGGTCATTAACACAAAGGCGGTAATCAGCAGTTCATGTACCACCGGTCGTTCCAGCGTGCCGCTGAAGTACAGCATGGAGGCAATCAGAACGCAGCCGGTACCCACGGTAATGAAAACCGCCGGGCCGTGAATGCGTTGATAGAAGTTCGGCAAACGTAACAGTCCCAGCGCCCCGGTGAAGGTAATGATACCGCCCAGAATCAGCAGGAAGATGATGGGTACTGCCAGCCAGGGACTGATCTCCGCCATCGACAGCGTGAGGAAACCGGTCATTCAATAATCTCCCCGCGCATCAGGAACTTGGCCAGCGCGATGGAGGACACAAAACCGGTCAACGCGATCAGTAGCGCTGCTTCAAAGTAGATCACGCTGGAAAAGCGGATGCCCAGCAGCAGGATGAACAGCATGGCGGCCATCCACAACGAATCCAATGCCAGCACGCGATCTTGTGCAGTGGGCCCGAGCAACAGGCGGATGGCGCAGAAGACCAGCGCGAGCAGTACGCACAGCTGAGCGAAGCCAAGCGCCAGCGTGAGCATCAGGGCAATCATGCTTTCTCCTGTTCAAATATCTCGATCAAGGGTTGTTCCAGTTTGGTCTTGATCATGTTTACCCACCAGTCGGCATCGTGCAGATCGAATACATGCAACGCCAGATCGTTGGTGCCGGGGATGATTTCGACCCAGACGGTACCCGGAGTGGAGTTGATGATACAGGCCAGAACGGCGAGGCCATGGGGGGCTCGCAGATCCAGCGGAATGCGGATGAACTGTGAGTTCAGCCGACTACCGCCAAACAGGATCAGAATGCACACGTTGTAACAGGAGCGCAGAATCTCAACCAGTGAATGCACGGTCAGCCGAATGATCGTGAGCGGTCGAGATACACGCACCGGTGTCGGCCGCAGCGGAGCCACCAGCAGCGGTATGGCCACGGCAATCAACGCACCCAGCAATAGATGCGCGGGTTCGAGGGTCTGGTTCAGCATCAACCACAGCAGGAACAATGCCAGAGAGACCAGCGGCGTCGGCAGCCAGCGTTTCATTGCTCAACTCCTGCGGTGCCAGGTACACCGGGCCGGGCAGGGCTGGAGAGCACCCGCTCTATATACAGCTGCGGTTCATGTAGCGCCGCTGAGGTACGCTCCATGTAGCGGCTGGTTGGCCCCGCCGCGATACTGATGCTGATGCACAGCAGCAGCAACATGGATATCGGTAGCGCTTCGGTGAGGTGCAGCCGGGGCGGCTTGGCATCCGGTACTGCCCAGAAGGCACGGACACCAAAGCGCATCAGGGAGATGATGGCTGCCAGACCGGACAAGATGATCAGGGCCAGCATGCCCCAGGCTAATGGTCCGGCGGAATACAGATTGCCGATAAACAGCCCGGCGGGATTTAGCAGAGCGTGGAACAGGGAAAATTTGGCTATGAACCCGGACAGCGGGGGCAGGCCGGCGATGATCAATGCACAGGCAAAAAAGGAAAGGCCAAGGAAGGCCATGGCGGCTGGGATCACCACACCGGCGGATTCTTCAGGCGCATCATCAATGGCAAAGGCTTCCATGGTCAGTGCCAGCATGGCCGCACTGGGTTTGCGGATGCGCTCAACCAGCTCCATCAGCAGCATGAAAGCGCCGACTGCCAACGTGGAACTGACCAGATAGAACAGCGCAGCACTGATCACCTTCGGCTCACCGTAACCGATGGCGGCGAGCAGGGTGCCAGAAGAAATGATGGCGCTGAAACCGGCCATACGCCCGAGCTCCTGGCTGCCCAGCAAACCGATGGTGCCGTATGTCAGGGTAAGCAGACCGCCGACGACCAGGGCGGTACCGGAGATCGCATTGAGGCTTTCCGGCTGGTCGGCAAACACCAGCAACCACAGGCGCAGCAAGACATATACGCCGACCTTGGTCATCAGTACCAGCATTGCAGCGACCGGAGGTGCGGCGGCGGCGTAGGTCGTCGGCAGCCAGAAACCCAAGGGCCACATGGCGCTTTTGGTCAGGAAGGCGATCGCCAGCACCGCAGCGCCGGTTTCCAGCAGCAAGCGCTCGCTGTCATTCATGGCTGCAGCGCGTACCGCCAGGTCGGCCATGTTCAGCGTGCCCGCCGCCGCATAGATCAATGCGACGCCAATCAGGAAGAAGGACGACGCCACCAGGTTGACCACTACGTACTGCATGCTGGCGCGTATCCGGTTCGGTTGCAGGCCGAGCAGCAACAGGCCGTAGGAGGCCGCCAGCATGATCTCGAAGAACACGAACAGGTTGAACAGATCACCGGTGATAAAGGAGCCATTGATACCTGCCAGCAGAAACTGGAACAGGGAATGGAAGTGCACCCCGGCACGGCTCCAGCGGCGATAGGAAAAAATCAGGGCGGCGACTGCGATAACCGACGCCAGCGTCAGCATCAAGGCGGACAGGCGATCCACGACCAGTGCGATGCCGAAAGGCGCTTGCCAATTGGCCGCCAGATAAACCCCTACACCGTTCGGCCATACTTCCCTGTCGGTCATCCAGAACAGGGTGATAGCCGTAATCAGTAACGCGAGCGTGCCGGTCAGGTTGATAGCAAATTTGAGTTGCTGCTGACGCCCGCTGAGCAGTACCAGTGCTGCGGCAAACAGCAGCGGCAACAGGATGGGCAGAAGAATCAATTGGTCGGCCCAGAAACTCATTGACGGGGTTCCTTACCATCCACGTGGTCGGTTCCGGTCAATCCGCGGGAGGTCAACAACAGCACCAGATACAGTGCGGTGGTGGCGAAGCCGATCACAATGGCGGTGAGCACCAGGGCCTGGGTCACCGGGTCGGCAAACAGACCGGTATCCACCGGATTCTCAAGGGTCAGCGGAGGTTTGTTCACCGTCAGGCGTCCCATGATGAAGATGAACAGGTTCACCGCATAGGAAATCAGCAGCAGCCCGATAATGACCTGGAAGGTACGTGGCCGCAGAATCAGCCAGACTCCCGAGGCAAACAGCACGCCAATGGCAATGGCGATAACAGCTTCCATCAGTTCTCCTCCTTGCCAGTGGGTACCACAGGTTCCGCTGCTGCCAGCGGCAGGCGGTGACTGCGGATGGATTGGTGAGCGAGTGCAGTAAGAATCAGCATGGTCGCGCCCACGACGACACTGAACACGCCGAGGTCAAAAAAGAACGCACTGGGCAGATGCAGCTCACCGAGCAGCGGCAGGCTGAAATGTGCGGTGTGACTGGTCAGGAATGGATAGCCCACCACCACCGCTCCGAGCCCGGTAATCACCGCGATAACCAGACCCAAAGCCAGCCAGCGGTGCGGTTGTAAGTGCAGGCGCGATTCGACCCACAGGGTGCCGGCCAGCATGTACTGAATGATGATGCCCACCGAGAACAGCAGTCCAGCGACGAAACCACCTCCCGGCAGGTTATGGCCGCGCATGAAGAAATACACTGCGCAGACCAGAATCATCGGCAGCAGCAGTCGCAGATAGACGCCCGGTATCATCAGATAGCCGCTTTCAGCCTGTTCGGTGGGAGTCTGCTGGGCTGCGGGATCAGTCAGATTGGTCTGCTGTGGCGGTAACGCCATGCTTTCTGACGCAGGGCGGAAGCGGCGCAGCAGGCCATATACAGTCAACGCAACGATGCCCAGAACGGCAATTTCACCCATGGTATCGAAGCCGCGGAAGTCCACCAGCAGTACGTTGACGACATTGCTGCCGCCACCTTCGGACAACGCCCGCTCGAGGAAAAAGCCACCAATGCCAGCGCCGGCTGGCAGCATCAATACCAGATAGCTGATGGCGGCCATGGCCAGGCCTGCGCACACCGCCAGAATGAAGTCACGGGAACGGCGGGTGCGAGTGAGGATGGCCTCCGCCTTGTCCTGTTCGATGGATAACAGGCGTGGAGGGAGCCAGCGCAGGCCAAGCAGAATGAGCACTGTGGTGACGGTTTCCACCATCAATTGGGTCAGGGCCAGATCCGGTGCGGATAGCCAGAGGAAGGTCAGGCACACCACCAATCCGGCGCCGCCGACCAGGCTGAGTGCGGCCAGGCGGTGATACTTGGCTTGCCAGGCGGCCGCGACAGCGCAGCTGCAACCGATCAGCCAGAGTACGGCGAACGGCATATGCGGGGTAGTGGGCTCAAGTGTCGCCCAGACTTGAGGGGCAGTGGCCGCAGCAGTTACCGCAGCGGCCAGACATACGGATACCAGCAGCACCAGCTGTGGTTGCAGGCGACGGGTGCCGAGCAGGCGCTCCAGTCGTGAGGCAGCACTGCGCAGCTCAAGCATCGTGCTTTCGTAGGCTTCCTTGCCGCTGAAGCGATACAGCATCGGTGTCCGGGTGCGTTGGGTGAGACCAAAGCGGGTGCGCAGAATCAGATACAACAGCACGCCGCCACCCAGAGCAACGAAGCTCATCAACAGCGGAACATTAAAACCATGCCATAACGCCAGGCTGTAATAGGGCGTCTGGTCACCGAGCACCGATTGCACGCTGTTGTGTAACAGCGGCCCCACGCTCCAGCTGGGGATAATGCCGACGATCAAACAGCAGACCACCAATACTTCGACCGGGAAGCGCATCCAGCGCGGCGGCTCATGGGGTGTTTTCGGGAGATCGGTGGGCGGCTTGCCGAAGAAAACGTTAATAAAGCGCAGCGAGTAGGCGACGCTGAACACACCCATGGTGACAGCCGCCAGCGGCATCCACCAGTTACTGCTGCTGCCGACCAGCAGGGTCTCGGCAAAGAACATTTCCTTGGACAGGAAACCGTTCAGGAAGGGCACCCCTGCCATGGCCGCAGAGGCAACAATGGCCAGTGTGGCAGTGTGTGGCATCAGCTTGTACAGGCCGCGTAGTTTGCGGATATCCCGCGTGCCGCTTTCGTGGTCAATGATCCCGGCTGCCATGAACAACGAGGCCTTGAAGGTGGCATGGTTGAGCGTATGGAAGATCGCCGCGACCATGGCCAGCGGCGTACCTATGCCCAGCAGTGCGGTAATCAGGCCAAGGTGGCTGATGGTGGAGTAAGCCAGTAGACCCTTGAGATCATGCTGGAAGATGGCAATGAAGGAGCCGATCAGCAGAGTGCAGACGCCTGCGCCACCAATAATCCACGTCCATTCCGGCGTGCCGGAGAGCACCGGCCACAGGCGCATCAGCAGGAAGATGCCGGCCTTGACCATGGTCGCCGAGTGCAGATAGGCCGAGACCGGGGTGGGTGCAGCCATGGCGTGGGGCAGCCAGAAGTGGAACGGGAACTGGGCGCTTTTTGTCAATGCGCCAAGGGCTACGAGAATCAGCGTGGGCAGGTACCAGGCGTGATCGCGCAGGGTTTCGCCGGAGGCCAGCACCACGTCGAGATCATAGCTGCCGATGATGTGGCCCATCATCAGTACGCCGGCGAGCAGGCACAGGCCGCCGGTGGCGGTCACGGTAAAGGCCATGCGTGCACCGCGGCGGGCATCGGCACGGTGGTGCCAATAACCGATCAACAGGAAAGAAGACAGGCTGGTCAATTCCCAGAACATGACCAGTTGAATCAGGTTGCCCGACAGCACCACGCCGAGCATGGAGCCCATGAAGGCCAGCAAAAAGGCGAAAAAGCGGGGTACCGGATCTTCCGGTGACATGTAATAGCGGGCGTACACCACTACCAGCAGGAATATGCCAATGATCAGCATGCAGAACAGCCATGCCAGACCATCCATTCGCAACACCAGATTCAGCCCGTATTCGGGCATCCAGTCGATCTGGTAGCGTATGACCTCACCGTTGTTGATCTGCGGAAATTGGATGCCGATGATGATCAGACCGATGAGGCCGATCGCGGCAGCGAGCCATGCTTCCCTGTTGCGTGCATTAACCGGCAGTAAGGCTGCCAGCAAGCACCCGATAAAGGGGATCAGAGTCAGGATCAGTAACAGCATGGGCTCCCGGCAAATGGTTGGACTATGAAGGTTTACTTGAGCCTGGACAGCGCGTACCGGGCCGCTTATCTATGCTCCCCGATAGGTCAGCGTTGTCGGTCAGGATTTCGCAGAGCGGATGTTTTATTAGTAATCCACTGAATCCGCAAGTAAAAACTATTACTTCATGCAAATCCCGGTACCGGCAATACCGCAGTAACCGCCCGGATTCTTGTGCAGATATTGTTGATGATAGTCCTCGGCGTAATAAAATTCCGTCGTCTGGGCTATTTCCGTAGTGATCGGCCCCAGGTTCGCATCGCGCAGCGCATCGGCAAAGCGCGCTTTGCTTACTTCTGCCTGTACTTGCTGGTACCGGTCGCTGACGTAAATGCCGGAACGGTATTGGGTGCCCAGATCATTACCCTGGCGCATGCCGGAGGTCGGATCATGGTTCTCCCAGAACACCCGCAGCAATTCTTCCAGCGGTAAGCGCTGCGGGTCATACACCACCAGCACCACCTCATTATGCCCGGTCAAGCCGGAGCAGACCTCCTCGTAGGTCGGGTTGGGTGTTAACCCAGCGGTGTAACCGACGGCGGTGGAATACACGCCATCCAACTGCCAGAACAGGCGCTCGGCACCCCAGAAACAACCCATTCCGAAGATGATTTGCTCCATCCCAACAGGAAACGGTGGCTTGATAGGACTATTCAATACGGCATGGGTGTCGCTGGTGGCGATCGGCTCGGCACGGCCGGGAAGGGCTTCGGTGGCCGTGGGCAGGCGTAACTTGTGCTCGGGCACGCTGCGAAAGGACATATCTGACTCCTGCAAGAATTCACGCCTTGGCGTTTGAGTATCAGTTTAGCTGAGCAGCAACTGGCGCAGAGACTCATCGGGTTGGCCGGTAGCGATGAAGTAGGGGTTCAGCCAATCATTGCGCTGTGGATAGGTGAATCGCTGACCATCAAGCCCCAGCACCTGACCGCCAGCGCCTTCGAGAACGGCCTGGGCGGCGGCAGTGTCCCACTGGCTGGTCGGGGCAAAGCGGGGGTACAGATCGGCAGCACCTTCAGCCAGTACACAGAACTTCAGCGAGCTGCCGACACCGGTCAGCTCAATTTTATGGGCGGTCTGCAGTCGTTGCATGAGCGCTTGCTGATCGGCACTGGTATGACGTCGGCTGGCGACTACCCGCAGCGGGGTAGCGGGGGGGCGACACTGGATGGGTTCGGGCGCTTGCTCGCCCATCTGACGCCAACTGCCAAACCCTGCGCCGCCCCAGTACAAACTGTTGCGCGCGGGTACGCCGACCACGCCGAAGCGCACCTTGTCGTGCTCGATCAAGGCGATATTCACCGTGAACTCATCGCTCCCGGAAATGAATTCCTTGGTGCCATCCAGAGGGTCGACCAGCCAGAAGCATGTCCAGTGTTGCCGATCAGCCAGCGGAATATCGGCTGCTTCTTCGGACAGGATCGGAATATCCGGCGTCAGCGCAAGCAGCCCATCAATAATATGCTGGTTGGCAGCCAGATCAGCGGCGGTGACAGGCGAATCATCAGCCTTGGTGATCACCTCCGGATCCTTGCGCCACCAGGGCAGTGCCACATCGCCCGCGTCACGCACCAACTGACAGAGTTGTTCCACAGCAAAGGGGAGGCTCATCGGCTCAGCTCTCCACGTTGCTCCAGCAGATCGCGCACCAGATACAAGGCAGCCAAGGCCCGGCCTTCGGAAAAGCCGGGGTGGTTCATCAGTTCGCTCAATGCGTACAGATCGACGCTGTCAACGCGAATGGGCTCGGGCTCGTCACCGGGCAGCCGCTTTTCATAGAGGTTGCGCGCCAGCACGACCGAGATGCTCTGGCTCATGTAGCCGGGGGAGAGTGAGAGCTTGCCGAGCAATTCCAGGCGTTCGGCACCGAAGCCGGCCTCCTCCATCAACTCCCGATTGGCGGCATCCAGGACATCCTCGCCGGGCTCGACCAATCCCTTGGGCAGGGACAGCTGATAATCCTGGGTGCCGCCGCAATACTCCTCGATCAGCAGCGCCGTGCGCTCATCCTGCATGGCGACGACCATCACTGCGCCGTAGCCGCGACCGGAGCTGACCAGCCGTTCATAGGTGCGCTCGGTGCCGTTACTGAAGCGCAGTTGCATCTGCTCAACGGTGAACAGTCGGCTCTTTGCGACAATGCGGGCATCGAGGATGTCTGGCTTCTGCGGCATGCTGGCTCCGTGGATACTGAATGGTTTGTTATCATAGCCGCCCACTCGCTCAAAACCCAACTGCCATGCTCAATTGGAACACCATCGACACTGTGCTGCTGGATATGGACGGCACAGTGTTGGATCTGCATTTCGACAACCATTTCTGGGTCGAGTATCTGCCCCAGTGCTACGCCCGCAAACATGGTCAGACGCTGGCCTGGGCCAAGGAGAGCGTTTACCCGCGGATGCAGCGTATTCAGGGGCAGATGGATTGGTATTGCCTGGATTACTGGACGCGTGAACTGGATCTGCCCATCGTTGAGCTCAAGCGCGAAGTGGCTCATCTGATCCAGCTGCGGCCGGATGCCGATGTATTCCTCCAGGCGCTGCAGAACAGTGGTCGGCAGGTGATTCTGATCACCAACGCGCACCGGGATTCCCTGTCATTGAAAATGGAGCGGGTCGAGCTGCGCACCTGGTTCCAGCGACTGATCAGCTCCCATGATTTTGGCTATCCCAAGGAGAGTCAGGCGTTCTGGCACGCCCTGCACGCCGAGGTGGATTTTGATCCCGAGCGTACGCTATTCATTGATGATGGCTTGACCATCCTGCGTGCCGCCCGCGAGTTTGGTATTGCCCAGCTGTTGGCGGTGCGTCAGCCGGATAGCCAGGGTGAACATCGCGATACCGAAGAGTTTGACGCTGTTGAGGAATACGCTTCTCTGGTGGCGCAGTTGGACGCCAGCGAAATGACTGAACGTCCTGCCTGATTTACCGGTCGAAACCGAACACTCATTGCTGCTGAGATTCGGTATGGCGCATACCTCCACGCAACCCGCTGACCATCGCCGCTCACTGCTCTGTGCGCTACCTATGGGTATTGGCCTGATGGCAGCGGTGGATGAAATCCTGTTTCACCAGGTTCTTCAATGGCATCACTTCTTTGATCAGGCAACATCGACCATTGGCGTGCTCTCGGATGGCTTGCTGCACGCGGGTGAACTGTTTGCGCTGGTGCTCGGGGCGATCCTGTTGATCCGCCTGGCGCGTAGCCGGCGGCTGGTGGTTTGCCAGGCGTGGGCCGGCGGCTTGCTTGGTGCCGGCGGCTTTCAGCTATTCGATGGCATCATCAGCCACAAGGTGTTGCGCATTCACCAGATACGCTATGAGGTGGATCTGTTCTGGTACGACCTGAGCTGGAATGCCATCGCATTGGTGCTGATATTGATTGGCTTGCTGGTCTGGCGTCGGGGGCGCTCCTGCGTTGGTGGATGAGCACCGCCTGTTTTCGCTGGGGATGCTCATCCTGACCGTTCTGTGCACCGCTGGCTATTTGTTGGCGGCGTGGCGTCAATCCCTGCGGGGCCGGGAATGGCCGATCTGGCGACTGGCTTTCTGGCTGATGGGGGCTTTCCTGCTGGCAGTGTCGCTTTCGCCAGGCGTCATGCGCTGGGCCCACCTCAATCTGCGCTGGCATATGGGTCAGCATCTGCTGCTGGGTATGGTTGCCCCCTTGTCCCTGGTGCTGGCGGCACCCGTGACCCTGTTGCTGCGCAGCTTGTCAACGGACTGGGCGCGCCGAGTGACTGCATGTCTGCAGAGCGAGCTGGTGCGCTGCTTATGTCACCCTTTGACCGCATTGCTGTTGAACATCGGCGGCATGTATCTGCTGTATGCCACGCCGCTGTACGCTGCCAGCCTGCAATCACCTGGTCTGCACCATCTGCTGCATGTGCATTTCATTCTGGCGGGTTATCTATTCTGCCAGGCCATCCTCGGCGGTCCGGACAGGACGGTCGCACATGGCGAAGGCCTGCGGCTGGGCGTGCTGCTGGCGGCGATCGCTGCGCACTCCATTCTTGGGAAACTGATGTACGGGTATCTGTGGCCCGTTGGTCTGACGCAGCCGCCGGAGCAGATCCGGGCGGCCGCGCAACTGATGTTCTATGGTGGGGATCTGGTAGAAATGTTGATGCTGGCTGTACTGTTACTCGGCGGCAGGCTGACGCGGCGTCAGCCCTTGCCTCTGGTGCGGGTCTGATTGGGTCTGCCATTCTTCTCGATATACTCGATGATCAACCCGGCAATATCCTTGCCGGTTGTGGATTCGATGCCTTCCAGTCCCGGGGAGGAGTTCACTTCCATGACCACCGGTCCATGATTGGAGCGCAGGATGTCCACCCCAGCCACATTCAGCCCCATTACCCGCGCTGCACGTACCGCAGTCATGCGCTCTTCCGGCGTGATCTTGATCAGGCTGGCACTGCCACCACGGTGCAGGTTGGAGCGGAATTCACCCGGTTTGGCCTGACGCTTCATTGCGGCAATGACCTTGTCGCCGACCACCAGACAGCGGATGTCGGCACCGCCCGCTTCGCGGATATATTCCTGCACCATGATGTTGGCCTTCAGCCCCATGAAGGCTTCCAGTACGGATTCGGCGGCCTGCTCGGTTTCGCACATCACTACGCCGATACCCTGGGTGCCTTCCAGCAGCTTGATCACCAGCGGTGCGCCGCCGACCATGCTGATCAGGTCGGGAATGTCGTCGGGCGAGTGGGCAAAGCCGGTAACCGGCAGGCCAACCCCCTTGCGTGATAGCAGCTGCAGCGAACGCAGCTTGTCCCGTGAGCGGCTGATTGCCACGGACTCGTTCAGCGGAAAGACACCCATCATCTCGAACTGGCGCAATACGGCTGCGCCATAGAAGGTGATGGACGCGCCAATCCGCGGAATCACAGCGTCAAACGGCTCCAGCTCGGCGCCCTTGTAATGAATGCTCGGCTTATGGCTGGCGATATTCATATAGGCGCGCAGGGTATCGATGACACGTACTTCATGACCGCGCTCCCGCCCGGCTTCAACCAGACGGCGGGTAGAGTAAAGGTTGGGGTTGCGCGACAATACCGCGATTTTCATGATGTTTTCTTCAGCCTTTAATGAATCGGTCGTTCTGTGGTTGGGCCTGAACGAAACGTAGTCCAGGATTGATGACAAGTTGCCCATCGAGCATCGCAGCGCAGCCGAGTAATACCCGATAGCGCATGGACTGGCGGCAGGTCAGGGTGAAATCCACCGGCCAGCATTGGTCGCCCAGCACCATGGGGGTGCGGATGACATGTCGTTCCTGTATATGACCGTTGGAACTCCTGACCCGTTTGTAGCTGATCAGCCGGGCCTCACACTGGATATCACGGGGCTTGCGCGGTGTACCTATGTGGGCCTGAAAACGCACCCAGGTTTCACCGTCTTGCTCGAATGTTTCGATATCGCTGGCATGCAATGCAGAGGTTCTGGCACCGCTGTCCACCTTGGCGCGGATTTTATCGATGCCAAGCTCCGGCAATCCGATCCACTCCCGTAGCCCGATCACATTCAGATGATCAAAGGTTTTCATGCAGTCTCCGATAGTCCGCAGTGGCGCGCATGATGGACGAGGATTGCTATTTCAACAAGCTTGATACACTGCACACAATAGTGAACCAACAGGAGTACAGACCTGATGAGCGATGATGGCAAGCCGCGGCTGGATAAATGGCTGTGGGCGGCACGCTTTTTCAAGACCCGAGCGCTGGCCAGGGCGGCCATCGAAGGGGGCAAGGTGCATTATGCCGGGGAGCGCTGTAAACCCAGCAAGGAGCCCAAGGCAGGGGATGAGCTGCAGATTCGCCAGGGCAATGATCAGCGTACCGTGGTGATCCAGATGGTTTCCATGACGCGGCGTGGGGCACCTGAGGCGCAACTGCTATATGAAGAAACAGCAGAGAGCATCAGTAAGCGCGAGGCCGCAGCGGCAGCACGCAAAGCGGCGGGTCCTGGCTTGCTCAGTGAACACCGGCCGACCAAGAAGCAGCGACGGCAGATCCATCGATTCAAGGATCAGCAAAGCGACTGATATCGCAGCGTCAACGCACGCTCAGGTTTCCTGTCGGTTGTCGCTGCTCTTTCCGGTGGGTGTTGGGTATAATTGAGGTTTTTCAAAGGTTCCGGTCATGCCCTCTCAGGATGTCACACAGCGCTTTATCTTCGAACACGCCGATGTGCGCGGCGAACTGGTGTCGCTGAATGACAGTTATCAGGAGATTCTCTCCCGTCACGCTTACCCTGAACCGGTCAAGGCGCTGCTCGGGGAGATGCTTGCTGCGGCGGTTCTGCTGTCCACGGCTATCAAGTTCGACGGCCTGTTGATCATGCAGGCGCGCTCTTCCGGCCCGCTGTCCATGCTGATGGTGGAGTGCTCCAGTCAGCAGGAAGTGCGCGCCATTGCTCGCTATAGCGATGACCTCAAGGGCGACACGTTGAACGAACTGATGCCCGACGGAATGTTGGCCATTACCATAGACCCGACCAAGGGGCAGCGTTACCAGGGTGTGGTTGCACTGGAAGGCGATTCGCTGGCTGAGTCGCTGGCCGGTTACTTCGACAGCTCGGAGCAACTACCCAGTCGTTTCCGCCTGCTGGCTGATGGCCGTATTGCCCGTGGCTTCATGTTGCAGGCGCTTCCCGCCGACCGCCAGACCGATCCGGCCGAGCGGGAGGAGACATGGCGGCGACTGAGTATGCTGGCCGATACACTGACAGTTGAAGAGCTGCTGGCGTTGGATAACGCGACTATTCTGCACCGCCTGTACCATGAAGAAGACGTGCGTCTGTTCGATGTGCATGGCGTGCGCTTTCGCTGCAGCTGTTCGGTCGAGCGTTCGGGCAATGCGCTGATCAGCCTGGGTCGCGACGATGCCTTCGCTCTGCTGGAAGAGCAGGGTGGTGAAGTGGAAGTGGATTGCCAGTTCTGTAATACCTCTTATCGTTTTGATAAGACGGCGCTGACAGAGCTGTTCGAGAAGGCCCAGCAGCATGCGCAGAGCCTGCATTAAAGACCCTGCGGCGCGCGGCTTAGCGCGTTGCGTAATTCTTTGGCATAATATCGCGCCTGCGCGGTCATGCCGCTGAATTTTAATAAACTGTAAACCCCCACGGGCGAGACCGAATCCATCGGTCTTATGGAGATTTCGGTCAAGCCGAAGAGGACTAAGTTTGATGACTCAAGCAAGCAACACTGTATTTAACGACCTGAGTATTGCCGAGCTGATCGAGGCCGCAATCCAGCGCAACGAAGGTCAGCTGGCTGATACCGGTGCGCTGGTCGTTAAAACCGGGCACCGTACTGGTCGTTCGCCGATGGATCGTTTTATTGTCGACGAGCCGTCCACCAGCTCCGCTATTGCCTGGGGTCCAATCAACCGTCCTTTCCCGGCAGACAAGTTCGATGCCCTGTGGACGCGCGTAGAAGACTACCTGGCCGAAGGTCCGAGCTATGCTTCCCGCGTACACGTGGGTGCCAGTCCTGAGCATTACCTGCCAGTGGTCATGGAGACGGAAACCGCCTGGCACAACCTGTTCGGCCGTACGCTGTTCATCAACCCTGAACAGTACAACCCGGCCGGCAAGGACGAGTGGCAGATCCTCAACGCTCCGCATTTTGTCTGCGAGCCTGAGCGCGACGCTACCAACAGCGATGGCTGTGTGATTCTCAACTTTGCCCAGCGCAAGGTGCTGCTGGCTGGTATGCAGTATGCCGGCGAGATGAAAAAAGCCATGTTCTCGGTGCAGAACTTCCTGCTGCCGGCCAAGGACGTGCTGCCGATGCACTGTGCTGCCAACGTTGGCGATGAAGGCGATACTACCCTGTTCTTTGGTCTGTCCGGCACCGGCAAGACCACCCTGTCTGCCGACCCGGCGCGTAACCTGATCGGTGACGACGAGCATGGCTGGGGCGAAGGCGTGGTGTTCAATATCGAAGGTGGTTGCTACGCCAAGTGTATCGACCTGTCGCAGAAGAACGAGCCGGTCATCTGGAACGCGATCAAGTTCGGTTCCGTACTGGAAAACGTCATCATCGATACTGACAGTCGCAAAGCTGACTACACCGATGTGTCGCTGACCCAGAATACCCGTGCCGCCTACCCGCTGGAGCACGTCGAGAAGCGTGTTGAGGCCAACCTTGCCGGTGAGCCGAACGCGATCATCTTCCTGACCTGTGACCTGACCGGTGTGCTGCCGCCAGTGTCCATCCTGAATAACGAGCAGGCTGCCTACCACTTCCTGTCCGGCTACACCGCGCTAGTGGGTTCTACTGAAATGGGTTCCGGTGGCGGCATCAAGTCGACCTTCTCTACCTGCTTCGGTGCGCCTTTCTTCCCGCGCCCTGCCGGTGAGTACGCCGAGCTGCTGATCAAGCGCATCAACGCTTTCGGTAGCAAGGTCTATCTGGTCAATACCGGCTGGACTGGTGGCGGCTATGGTGTTGGCAGCCGTTTCAGCATTCCGACGACGCGCGCCATCATCAGTGCCATTCAGACTGGCGCTCTGGCTGGTGCCGAGACCGAGCATGTGGCGGTGATCAACCTGGACGTGCCCAAGGCCGTTGAGGGCGTCGACAGCAAGCTGCTGAACCCGCGTAATACTTGGGCGGATTCCGCCGCCTATGACGCTGCTGCGCGCGAACTGGCTGGTCTGTTCATCGAGAACTTCAAGAAGTTCGAAGTGGCTGATGCCATCGTTCAGGCAGGCCCGCAGCTGTAAGCTCGGTTCCGCTTGCGAAACAACAAACCCGCCAATCGGCGGGTTTGTTGTTTCTGGTCTACCGATAGGGAGAGCACGCAGAATATTATTGTGCAGAGGAAATGTTTGCCCTGCAGGCCTGAATATCAGGAACGGAAAAAATCAGCGCAAGGGTTTTGCTCTGAGCAATGAAATTGGTAATCAAAGGAGGGTGTTGCAAGAAGTTTTGAGTGGTGGGTCGTGCAGGATTCGAACCTGCGACCAATTGGTTAAAAGCCAACTGCTCTACCAGCTGAGCTAACGACCCGCTCAAAAAAGTGGTCGGGGTAGGGGGATTCGAACTCCCGACATCCTGCTCCCAAAGCAGGCGCGCTACCAGACTGCGCTATACCCCGACTATTGACAGGATGGCTCCGCGACCAGGACTCGAACCTGGGACCCAATGATTAACAGTCATTTGCTCTACCGACTGAGCTATCGCGGAATTATATCCTGAAAACACCCATCAGGTTGGTGTGAGCGTTGTCACATATCCCCTGCTGAGGCGCGCCATTTTACCGGCCACGGCGGGTCTGTCAACCCCGAATTTGAGCTTCTGCGTGAAAAAGGTAGATTCAAGCTGAAACCGACCCTGAACCTCAGCCGATTACCAGATAAGCCAGATAGCGAGAGAGTAATCCGAGACCCAGTACCGCTGCGATAAGGCTGATGAGCAACCACCAGACTTTGAAGGGTTTACGTTTGACCTGGTGCTGAGGGGAGTTGAGATATTCCTCGACCCGCTTCTGGTCTTCCGGATAAAGGCGGCTGGCCATGGATCACCTTTTATTGTTCTGGGCGCAATGCCCTGTTGTACAGGAATGAACCGACTGTGCATCGATTCTAGATCCCTCACAAGCAGAATGCATCCGCCAGCAACTGCATGGGTTCAGGCTGACTGCTATGCTGGCGTCCTTGGCGCCGGGTCTACGCTGCGGATCCGGTGCGATGGCACTACTGTCTATTCAGCGTCCGGGAGAAACCATGCTATCAGCCAGCCTGCTTACTACTATTCCAATGGTTTTCTGTCTGTTGTTGTACGGGGCGGCGCTGTTATGGGGCATGTTGCGTATCAGTTGGGTGGAACTGGTCGCGGATAGTCGCCGCCAGCATTTGTTGTTCGGCAGTATTTTTGCGTTGTCGGTTCTCTGGTTGCTGCGCAAGGAATTCGACAGCGGGCTGACGTTCCACTTCCTGGGTATGACAGCGATCACGCTGATGCTGGACTGGCCGCTGGCGCTGCTGGTCGCGGCAGTGGCCCAGGCCGTACTGGTCTTGCTCGGGCTGGACGATATCGCTGCACTGGGTGCAAACGGTGTGCTCCGGATACTGGTACCGGTATTGATCACCGTGGCCATGAGCCGCCTACTGGAGCGATTCAAGCCGACCAACCTGTTCTTGTATATCTTTATCAGCGGCTTCTTCTCTGCTGCGCTGGGGGCGGTATGCACCATGTTGACGGGGATGGGGTTGCTAGCCTGGTCTGGCCAGCTTGGGGGCTCCTATTCGCTGGTGGAGCTGATGGCATACATGATCATGGTCATGTTCCCGGAGGGCTTCATCAACGGTACGGCGGTTGCTGCGCTGGTGGTGTTCAAGCCGGAGTGGATGGATACCTTCGATGCTGATCGTTATCTGCAGGAACCGTTCGAGGATTGAAAAAATGCCCGCAGACAATCTGCTGGCTGTCACGCCAGTCATTGTACGGCGATTGTAATGTGTATAAATTCCAACTGATTGTTACGGCAGCTCCCTATAACAGGATACTCATCGATGAGTGATTTTCCCTCTGTCCCCCCATGCGCTTTCTGCCAGGATGAACAGGCGCTGGACTTTGAATTCAGCATGGCCTTTCAGCCGATTGTCGATCTGCGCGACCGCAGTCTGTTTGCTTATGAAGCGTTGGTGCGGGGTGGGGACGGCAGTGGTGCCGCGGATGTACTCAGGCGGATCACCGACACCAACCGCTATGCGTTCGATCAGGCCTGTCGGGTCAAGGCGGTGGAGCTGGCGGCGCGGTTGGACATGCCCTGTATGCTGAGCATCAACTTCCTGCCCAACGCGGTGTATCAGGCAGCCACCTGTATTCGGGCCACGCTGGCGGCGGCGCAACGTTTCAACTTCCCGGCTGAACGGATTATCTTCGAGATTACCGAGAGCGAGGAGCTGGTCGACAAGGCCCACCTCAAGAGCATCATTCATGAGTACCAGCGGCAGAGCTTCAAAACCGCCATTGATGACTTCGGTGCGGGTTATTCGGGGCTTAACCTGCTGGCGGAGTTTCAGCCTGACATCATCAAGCTGGATATGGCGATGGTTCGCGGCATCGATGGCGATCCGGTGCGCCAGGCGATTGTCGAGGGTATTCTCGGCGTGTGCCGGGTACTGAAGATCGAGGTGATTGCCGAAGGTATTGAAACCGTCGGCGAGCTGCAAACACTGCGCGCGATGGGTATCAACCTGTTTCAGGGCTACCTGTTTGCCCGTCCCGCCTTCGAGACGCTGCCGCAGGTGGATTGGGCAACAGTCTCAGCCTGACTCAGCCCAGCAGCTCATGCCTCTGCCGGATCCAGTGGCGACAGAGTGCGCGGCCGATAAGGCCGGTGCCGCCGGTCAACAGTATACGCATCGCATCCTCCCTCTCAGTGGGGGCGTCCCAGTGTCTCGGCGAATCGGCTGATCACCTCGACTACCTCTTGCGCGCCATGCTGGATGTCCAGCATCACGGTTCCAGCCTGATTGACCAGGGCAACGCCCTGTTCGGCTTTCTCTGTGCCCGACTGCATACTGCCCATCGCGCGTCGCGAAAGATCCTGGTTCCGCCCGACGACCTCGGTGATGGCTATTGTTGCCTGGCTGGTTCGCCGGGCCAGGTTGCGCACTTCGTCGGCCACTACGGCAAAGCCAAGTCCCTGCTCACCTGCACGGGCAGCCTCAATAGCCGCGTTGAGCGCCAGCAGATTGGTCTGCTCGGCGATGCCGCGGATGGCGCTGACGATGCTGCCGATCTCTTCGGACTGTGCACTCAGGTCGGTGATGCTGCCAGCGACCTGCTGGAACTCGTCGGCGATACTGCGTACCACGCCGATCGTCTGTTGGACCACTGCAGCGCCCTGTTGCGCCTGTTCGCCAGTCTGCCTGGACGTCTCGAAAGCCAGCTGCGCGGCTCTGGTCTCAGCTTCCTGCTGCTCCATGCGGGCGGTGATATCGGTGGCAAACTTGGCCACGCCGTAGAGCTGGCCCTGATGGTCGTACAGCGGATTATAGGTGGCCTGCAGCCATACCGCGCTGCCCTGGCGGGTAAGCCGCTGAAACAGTCCGGAACAGAACTCGCCGCGGCCCAGTTGTGCCCAGAAGCTCCGATACGCATCACTTTCTGCTTCCGCGGGGCTACAGAACAACCGGTGCTGTTTGCCCTGTATCTCCTCCAGGCGGTAGCCCATCACCTCGAGGAAGTTGGCATTCGCGGTAACGACCTGTCCCTGCAGGTCAAACTGGATTATCGCCATCGAGCGGTCCATGGCCCGGACCAGGCTGGCATCGCTGTCGGCGCGCTTGAGCCGGTCAGTGACATCGCTGGCGAGCTTGATGATGCGCTCAACCCGGCCGTTGCTGTCGCACACGGGAAGGTAGCTGGCCTGCAGCCAGACTGTTCGCCCGTCCCGGGTCCGCCGTGCGACCTGCTGGTCACGCTTGTGACCCAGTGCCAGTTGCTGCCAGAAACGATGGTAGTCCGAGGCCTGGGCAGCGGCATCGGCGCAGAGCAGCCGATGGTGCTCGCCGCGCAGCTGATCCAGCGAATAGCCGAGCAGATCCAGCAGCGCGGCATTGGCATCCTGAATCACGCCGTCGGGACTGAGCTCCATGAACAGCATGCCGTCGCGCAGGGTGGCCTCCAGCTGCTGCAGTGAGGCAGTCTGTGCCTGGTACCGGCGCAGAGTGTCTTCATGGGTTCGGATGCGCATGAACATTCAGTTGTTGCTCCCGGGGGTAGTGTTGTACTCAAGCAGCAGACGGGCTGCTTCCCTGCCGCTAAGCCAGGCATCCTCAATCCGCCCGGCAAGGCACCAGTCACCGCATACGTAGAGCCCCATGCTGGCCTCAGCGAGCGCGCTCCAGCTCCGGGGCTGGGCAGGTTCTGCGTAGAGCCAGCGATGGGCGAGGGTAAAGTCCGCCGGCGGCAGCTGGTAATCAAGGGTCCGGGCAAAGGCCTCCTGCAGTTGAGTCGCTATCTCTGCCCCGGGTGTATCCAGATTCGCCGCGCTCCAGTCACTGTCGGCTTGAAGAACCCATACGTCCATCGCATTGGCCCGGTCCGGTTTGGCGCTGTTATGCGTATGGCGCGCCAGCGGGTAGCTGGCGGGAGAACCGGGGCCCGCGGGCGCGGGCAGCGGGTGTCGGAAGCCGAGTGCGACACTCCAGATCGGGCGCATCTCCACACTTGCTGCGAGGGACGCCAGCGCTGGCGCGGTGCTCAGCAGTTCGCTGGCCTGGGGAGCTGGAACTGCCAGTATGACGCTGGCAAAGGGGCCGTGCCTGGTACCCTCGGAATCGACCAGCTGCCACTGGCTGTCCATGGGCAGGATGTCGTTGATACGGCAGCCGAAATGCACCGTGGTGTCGGCCAGCAGGCCGCGGCTCAGGGAGCTCATGCGCGGCACCCCGGTCCAGCCGGCGGCCCCCACTGATGGTGGCCAGGCAGCGATCAGACCATCGTCATGCCATTGCTGGCAGGCATGGCGGAAATCGCTGCCAGTGGCGGAGAAGCACGGTGCGCCGATATCCACCGGGCCGATTGCGGTGCGCTTGCTGGCGAGGCGTCCGCCGCTGCCGCGACTCTTCTCGAACAGCACCACTGCACAGCCTGCCTGCCGAAGCGCGTGCGCTGCCGACAGACCTGCTATGCCTGTGCCAATAATGGCGACCGGGGATTTGTGCATGACCTGCTCCCAAAACATGGAATAGATGTCCAAGGGGTAATTCTATACAATAATTAATCCTTGTATAGAATTAGTTGCCCTGTTTCCCCTTTTCTGTTGTCATGCCGACTCTGATTCTGCACGGGGGTGTAAAGGAATGTCGATCTACAGAATGTCGGAAATGGTCATGCAGCAGGCCCTGAACCAGGCGCGGGAAGCGGGATACGATGATCAGGAGATGGCCCGGGCGTTGATGGCTCAGGTGCTGGCAGTCTACAAGCGTGAGCGTACCCGGGCCGATATTGCCCATGAACTGAGTTTCCTCGCCGAGAACCTCGACGAGGATCAGGACTATGCGTTTATGCGGCCCTAGGGCATTTGCACTTCAATCACCCCGTCGGCGCTGACCTGAACGTCGGCTTCGCCACCTTCCACGGCTGGCGCTGCCATTTCCGCATCAGCCGCCATGGCCATCATGCGACCGCTTTGCATGTAAGGGCGGGGTGTCATGAATTGGGTGTTGAGGTTCAGTTGGACGATCCGGTAGCCATTGCCGCCCAGGCCCTGGGTGGCGATGTCCGCCCGCTGGCGGAAGGCGCCAATGGCGCGCTTGATCAGGTCATTCTCGGTGCTGCTGCGGCTGGCCGGTGACAGGCTGAATTGCATGCTGCCCAGATTCAGCTCACCCAATAGCCCGGCCATGGTGCTGGAAATGGCCGCGAAGTCAGTTCCTTCCATGCGGATTTCCCCTCGTTCACGCCAGGCAAGGATGTTCTTGCGTTTTTCATCATAGACCGGCTGGCTGTAGCGATTTCCGCTAGATACGCGGATGTTGCTATTCTTGCGCGCGGTTTCCAGTCCCTGATTGAGTCGGGTGGTGATACGATTAGCCAGTTTGGCAGGGTCGGTGTCCTGATCTTCGGTAAACAGGGTCACAGTCAGCGTGTCATTGTTGACTGATTGTTGAACCTCGGCGCGCAGAGATACCTGATTGTAGTTCAGGGGGTCAGCTGATGTCTCGCCGGCATAAGCCAGACACGCCAGTACCGGCAGTAGTATAGAAAGGCGCATGTAAGTCTCCTTGGTCGCATGCAGGGGCAGGAGCCCCAGAGAGGCTATGACCGGTTTATCGCGACGGCGGTTCCCCGGGATGCTCAGGTGTCCATGCAGCGCTATAGCATAGAATCCCTCAAGGGTCGATTTTAACTGGAGTAAACCTGTGTCGCAGCGGCTATCCATGAACCTGAATACGCTTGCTCTGTCGCCCACTCGGAAGAATCTCTGGCGGCTGATCGTCATCCGCCTGTTGGTACTGATGGCCCAAGCGCTGTCCGTACTGGGTGCCTGGTACAGCGGTCTGTTTGCGCTGGAATGGGTGCCGCTGCTGCTGACATTGGGGCTGTCCGCTACTGTCAGTCTGTTATCGCTGCTACGGTTGACCCGTGATTGGCCTGTGACCGACCTTGAATACGGTATGCAGCTGTTCTTCGACATTTTGATACATAGCATATTGCTGTTTTACGCGGGCGGGCCGACTAACCCCTTTGCCTCGTATTTTCTGGTGCCCCTGACCATTGCTGCGGCAACCCTGTCCTGGCTGCCTACAGCGATTCTGGCCAGCATCGCCATGCTGGCGTACAGCCTGTTGCTGTTCTGGTATCACCCGTTGCCCTTGTTCGAAATGCGTAGCGGCGATAGTCAGATCAATATCCGGGTGATCGGCATGTGGCTGAACTTCGCCATGAGTGCTGGTCTGATTACCCTGTTTGTGGTGCATATGGCTGAGGCGCTGCGCAAGCATGCTGAACGCCTGGCTGAGCGCCGCGAGCAAAGCATGCGTGATTCGCAGCTGCTGGGCATTGCCAGTGTGGCTGCGGGCGCAGCCCATGAGTTATCTACGCCCCTTTCCACCATGAGTGTGCTGCTCAAGGACTTGCAGGCAGATCATACTGACCCCCAGATCCAGGAGGATCTGGAGCTGTTGCAGGAGCAGGTGCGCCAGTGCAAGAAAAGCCTGCAACAAATGGTGCGCAGCGCGGAGTTGAACCGTAACCAGCCACATAACATGCAAGCCGCAGATGTCTGGCTGAAGGCGCTGCTTGAGCGCTGGAAACTGATGCGTCCGGAGGTGACCTGTCGGCTGCGGCCATTACCCGAAGGGGCTGCCCCGCACGTCATGGATAGCCCTGAGCTGGGGCAATCCATCCTTAACCTGTTGAACAATGCCGCCGATGCCTGCCCGGATAACATCCAGATCAGCCTGGAGTGGAACGCACAGCGCCTGCGCCTGTGTATCCGTGATTTCGGGCCTGGCGTGCCGCTGCATATTGCCGAACAGCTGGGCACTGCGTTTGTTACCACCAAGGGCAAGAAGGGCTTTGGTTTGGGGCTGTTTCTCAGTCAGGCGGCAGTGGAGCGCACCGGGGGCAGTGTGAAACTGTTCAATCAGGATGGCGGGGGCACCCTTACAGAGGTAATCTTGCCGATAGCAATTGAGGATCAGGCATGACTGACACAACCAATCAGGAAGAACAGCCGTTGCTGTTATTGGTCGATGATGACCCGACGTTTACCCGGGTAATGGCTCGTGCGTTGACGCGCCGTGGGCTGGATGTGGAAACAGCGGGTGGGGCGGAGGAGGCCATGCAATTGGCTCGCCAGCGCAAGCCCGACTACGCCGTGCTGGATTTGAAGATGGAAGGGGACTCAGGTCTGGTGCTATTGCCGCGCCTGTTGGAGCTTTATCCGGATCTGCGGGTGGTTATACTGACCGGCTACTCCAGTATCACTACTGCAGTCGAAGCGATAAAGCGGGGTGCCTGCAACTATCTGTGTAAACCGGCGGACGCTGATGATGTGCTCACCGCGTTGCTATCTGATCAGGCGGATCCTGAAAGCCTTGTGCCGGAACATCCCATGTCGGTTGACCGTTTGCAGTGGGAGCATATCCAGCGGGTACTGGGTGAGCACGATGGCAATATTTCCGCTACAGCCCGCGCCCTTGGCATGCATCGCCGTACCCTGCAGCGTAAATTACAGAAGCGGCCGGTAAGGCGGTAACGCCGTCGTTATCGAGCATCTGCAAAGTCCCAGCAACGTGCCTTTGGCGCAGGCAATAAAAAACCCTCGGCATCACATCCGAGGGTTTTATTTTCAATAATTGACCGACCTGTCAGTTCTGGCGAATACCGCAGATAGTCCACGGTTGATTTTCGCCGTCGAGCCGCTCCAGACGCCAGCTCTCATCAAAGCGCTCACCTTCATCCGCCGGGAATTCCCGATCCAGACCAGTGAAGCCGACGGTGGCAATGGTACGGCCATCGCGCTGCTCAATACCTTCCAGACGCACGTCCAGTTCCTCAACGAAACCATTGCTGCTGGGTGGCGCTTCGGCGCGGGTAGCCAGCATCTGTTGCAGCAAAGCCGGATCAAGGTACTCGGCCATGCCTGCAGCGTCACCGTCGTGCCAGTGGCGCTGCAGAGTATAAAAATGCTCTTCGGCGCCCTTGAGGAAGCTGTCAGCATCGAACCAGGACGGCGCTTGCATGGTGACGGGCTGAGCGACCGGCTGCGCGGAGGCAGTCTGGCTTGACCAGGATGGCTGCTGGGCAGCCGGTGTGGGTACTGGCCCGCCTGCTGGATGTGGCTGACGCTGCATGGCGCCTGCCGCACGCCGACTGAACAGCTTGAACAGCACGAAGGCGATCAGGCCGAAAATCAGAATATCGAACAGTTGCAGACCCTGAAAGCCATCACCAAACAACATGGACGCGAGCAGACCGCCAGCGGCGATGCCGGCCAAAGGCCCAAGCCAACGGCTGGCACCGGAGGTGGCGGCCGGGTTCTGCTGCTGATTACGTGGTGCGGCTTGTTGTTGCGGAGTCTGCCGTTGTGCAGGCTGGCTCTTGTGCATCGGCGCCGACCCGAAGCTCTTGCCGCCGCCAAAGCGTCGAGCTTCGGCATCGGGAACGGTCAAGCCGACCATCAGAAATACAGTTAAAAAGGGTAGCAGCCAACGCATGGGCAGATGTCTCCAGAGTGATCAGACGAGAGATAGTGCCAAAGCCCGGTGTTGGCCGCCAGCATTAAAATGTTTCGGTGTTTGAGCCGTACTCTGTTTGCCAGGTACGGTTACTCCAGCTTTCGATCCAGACCGAAGCGCTTGCGCAGCTGGCCATCGAGGATTGAAGGGGGCAGCCAACGCTTCAAGCGCACCAGACTGCGCGCACCAGAGCCTATCAAGGCGGTTTCCGGGCGCAGCGGGTTGCGTACGTAGCCCATCAACTCCACTGCAAAATCCCGGGCGGAGGTGGACTTCCTGTTCTGCGAGGCCTTGGCGCGTGCCTGTACTGCCTTTTCCCAGGGTTTGAACCAGGAATCAGCGGCCATGGTAATAGCTGCGCTGGCATTATTGCCGAACTCCGAGGCGATAGCCCCCGGCTGCACGGTCAGCACGCTGATGCCAAAGGGTGCCAGTTCCAGGCGCAAGGCATCAGACAGGGAGTGCAGTGCCGCTTTGGAGGCGCAATAAACACCCGAGAAGGGGGTGGTGGTTACCCCGGAAACGCTGCCGATATTGACGATCAGGCCGCCGGCTTCGCGCAGTAAATCCGCATGAGCGCGTACCATCTGCAACGGGGCGAACACATTGGTGTTGAACTGTTTGAGTAGGGTGTCGCGGTCGGCGTCGAGTACCGGGCCCATCGCGCCATAGCCGGCGTTATTGACCAGCAGATCCAGGCGGCCGGCTTCGCTGCGCAAGCGCTCGCTGCAGGCCGCGACCTGTGCTGCATCATTCACGTCCAGTGTAACCGCAATGGCGCCACGGGCTGTCAGTGGGGACAGACTGTCGGGATTACGCGCGGTGGCGTACACGGTATAGCCTTGATCCAGACAGACCTGTGCCAGGGCCTGGCCAATGCCGCTGGAACAGCCGGTAATCAGTGCGACGGGATTGCTCATGCGATGTTCCTTTGTCCCTGTTGTTGGTTGGCTTCAGCGTTGAAAGTCGGCGCGAATCCGGTCGGCGTGGTATTGCAGATCCGCTGGTCTATAGCCGCTACGTAAAGGCGGCACGGCGTAGCATTGTTGCCACTGCTGGTCGGCGTGCAACGGCTGACTCAGTTGGTAGGTGCTCCCGGTGACGCCGATGTCCAGCAGATTGGTGTTGTAACCTGGTTGGATGGCCTTCAGTTGCCAACTGATATGGCGGGTGGTGTGTGGGCTGGCATTGAGGATGCTGACCTGCAGAGGCTTACCAAAATCACAGGCCTCGGGAAGATAACGCACACTGATCTCCAGCCGATTGACCTGACGCTCATGTCGCCATTGCCATGCGCCCACAGCAGCGGCCAGCAGTAAGGTGATGACAATTACAATACCGCTGACCGGCAACATGATGCGGGGAAAACGCACCAGCAGTATCAGCCAGATAAGCAATAAGGCAATGCCCAGCGGCATGGAAGCTCCCGTGATTGTCCGTATTCAGATTCTTGACTGTACCAGACTCCAGGGTTCAGGAAACCGTCGCTTCGGCCCAGTCAAATAATTCACAGGTGTTATACAGGCACTGCTGAGCCAGTTGATCCGGGGTTTCCCCACGCAGTCTGGCCAGTTCCGCGCAGATCTGCGGCAGATTCTGTGGGCTATTGCGTTGGTAGGGGCGGAAGGCCGGTGCCATATCCGGACTGTCAGTTTCCAGCACCAGACTTTCAATGGGTAGCTGTGGGATTACCCGATGCATGCGCTTGGCCTGTGGCCAGGTAGCTGCGCCACCGAGCCCCAGCTTGAAGCCCAGGCGAATATATTCCTGTGCTTCTTGCAGGCTGCCGGAAAAAGCATGCACGATGCCGCCGCGGCGGGGTTGATAACGCTTGAGCGCAGCGATCACGGGCGCGTGAGCACGGCGCACATGCAACAGTGCAGGTAACTGCAGATCAGTGGCTATCTCCAGTTGAGCTTCAAACAGGTGCTGTTGTTGCTCACGATTCGCATCTTCAACGAAGTAATCCAGCCCGAACTCACCCACAGCGCAGCAGCGTGGGTCGCCGGCATGCTGTGCCAATCGTTCGCGCAATAGAAGCAGATCCTGCGGCTGATGTTGATCGAGGAAAACCGGGTGCAAGCCGAAGGCCGCATACACACCATCATGCTCCGATACCAGTGACCAGATGCGCTCCCAATTACTGCGGCTGACCCCCATCAACAGAATTCGTCGAACACCCAGCTGCGCACAGTCGGCCAGCACCGCGGTGCGATCAGTATCGAAGTCGGGAAAGTCGAGATGGGTATGGGTGTCGATATAGATGCTCATGGCTATAGCATGGGCATGAGGAACAGGACTGGCAAGCGTGGCGGAAAAGATGGCCGGGTGCGGTTGCGTCATGATCCGCACGGCGGCCTGAGCCTGGGTCTGAGATTTCGTGCGTGCAGCGAATTGATCGATATCAACGACCTTTGAATGTAAATTCAGGGCGGCTTCGGGGGTCGTGGCAGGGTGATTCTGAATCGAATTGACTGGGATCGGAATAGGCGCTGGCGCTGACCTGAGCAATGCCGGCGATACCAATATCCCGACAGCTTGAGTGATAGATGAATACCTGGTCACCTACCGTCATCTGCAGCAGAAAGTTGCGTGCCTGAAAGTTGCGTACACCGTCCCAGCGGATGGACTTGGCGGGTGCGCGGGCGAAGTCGTCAATACTGCATTCCGCAGGTTCGGTTTTTGCTAGCCAGAATGCCATGTTGAATCCACTTTGAGAATGAACGATTCACATCAGTGTGACGGCTCTCTCGCTATCAAGTAAAGGTGCTTCAAGCTGCGCAGGGATGCGGTTGTTTTACGAGGTGCCCATGTTCAACAGTACGCTGGAGAGCTTGTATCATCTCAAGACGGGTAAACTATTTCGTCGACGGCCTGGATAACAATGAGCCGATGTACGATTTTGCATACCCGATGTCTCCGCAGGATTTCACCCGCCAGGCGCTACGCCGAGCGGGTAATTAAATCGGTGCTCTGCGCCGCGCTCGCGGGTGCTGATTCAGCGCTTGCGACCTGCGCGGGCGGCAATCGTCGCCAGCCAGGCTGGATCCAGGTGAGTCTGTTGCAGATTCAGCCCCTGAGCGACCATGCGCTCGCCGTGTTGATCGATCTTCTTCGCCATATCACTGAGTGCGGTGCTGTTACCTTCCAGTTGATGCATCTGCATCAACCCGAGATGGTAAAAGCGTAGTACGCGCATGGCGGTCATATCGCCGTTTGCCACCTCGGCCTCGACCTGATGTAGCACGTTGGTGACTTTCATCAGGTTGCGCTTGAGCCTGAAGCCATACACCGCCGCTGCCATCCAGGGCTGCTGCCAGAGATACAACCGCACCACAGCGATAGTCACCAGGAGTCCGACAACCACTCCACCCAGATTCCAGCGGAAGTTATCAGCGCCAGGCGCACCGAACAGGGCAATGGAAGCTGCAGCCATCAGGGAACAGATTGCAGCGAGAACGAGGCAGACGATCAGTGTGCTGCGCCGTGTCTGGGCGCGGTACTGCCCGGCATCCATCGGTTGGATTTCAAACATCAGGGCCTCAGAGTTTACTTTTCAGCGGAACATGGATGACGATCGGCTCGGCCGGTCGGCAGCAACAGGGCAGTATCTCGTCACGCTTGAGAAAGGCCAGCGGTGCTTTTGGATAGACTACGCTACCGGTCTTGAGTTTGATCCGGCAAGCGCCGCAGTATCCACTGCGGCACTGATACTCGACATGATGACCGGTACGCTCCAGCCCCTCGAGCAACGTTTCCTCCTCCCCCAGTTCGAAGAAGGTATCGCGGGTATAAACCTGCATTGGCTTACAGCTCGAAGTCACCCAGATCCTCTACCGATACTTCGGAGTCGATCTGACCAACCAGATAGGAACTGACCTCGACTTCCTGCGGCGCAACCTGAACGTTGTCCGACACCAGCCAGGCGTTGATCCACGGGATCGGGTTCTGGTTGGCACCGGGAAAGATCGGCTCCAGGCCGACGGCACTCATCCGCAGATTGGTGATGTATTCCACATATTGGCTGAGGATGCTGTAGTTCAGGCCGATCATGGAGCCGTCCTTGAACAGGTACTTGGCCCACTGTTTCTCCTGCTCAGCCGCATGCCGGAATATTTCCACGGACTGCGCGTGGCATGCTCGGGCAACTTCCGCCATCTGCGGGTCATCGTCACCTTCCTGCATGATGTTGATGATGTGCTGGGTGCCGGTCAAGTGCAGCGCCTCATCACGGGCGATCAAGCGGATGATCTTGGCATTGCCTTCCATCAATCGACGTTCAGCAAAAGCGAAGGAACAGGCGAAACTGACGTAAAAGCGAATCGCCTCAAGCACGTTGACTGACATCATGCACAGGTACAGCTTCTTCTTCAGTTCGAACAGGTCAATGGTCACGCTCTGGCCGTTGAGCTGGTGGGTACCTTCACCGAACTGGTTGTACAGGTTGCTGTACTGGATCAGGTCATCGTAGTAATTGGCGATGTCACCGGCCCGCTCGATGATGTGCTGATTACGCACAATATCATCGAACACCACCGCAGGATCATTGACGATATTGCGGATAATGTGGGTATAGGAACGGCTGTGGATGGTCTCGGAAAACGACCAGGTCTCGATCCAGGTTTCCAGTTCGGGAATGGAGACCAGCGGCAGAAAAGCCACGTTAGGGCTACGGCCCTGAATGGAATCCAGCAGTGTCTGATACTTCAGGTTACTGATGAAAATGTGTTTCTCATGATCCGGCAGGTTGCGGAAATTGATGCGATCCTGGGATACGTCGACTTCTTCCGGGCGCCAGAAGAACGACAGCTGCTTCTCGATCAGCTTCTCGAAAATCGGATACTTCTGCTGGTCATAGCGAGCCACGTTGACCGGCTGGCCAAAGAACATCGGCTCGCGCATCTGATTGTTGTCGTTCTGGGAAAAAGTGCTGTATTTCATTTTCATTTATTGGCTCCTCAGGGAACCTTGGCAAGTTAGAGAAGAGTCTGTCCTGGCTAGATTCCTCGTCATCCTCCGGCTAGACCAGAGGATCCATCTTTCAGGCCTACCCAGGGATCCCCGGCTTTCGCCGAGGATGACATATACGGTGAAGACATTGGCCAGGTGAGGCCGGTGCAAAGCGTATCGTCAAATGCGGCAGTGTCATATCTTGCACGCGCCACCGGCGCAGTCATCGACCATGTCCGCCTGGGCATCATCCGCCCCATCCCGGGTATTCTGATAGTACAGGGTCTTGAGGCCGAATTTGTAAGCGGTCAGCAGATCCTTGAGCAACTGCTTCATGGGTACTCGGCCACCCTCGAAGCGCTGCGGGTCGTAATTGGTGTTGGCAGAAATCGCCTGATCAACGAATTTCTGCATGATGCCGACCAACTGCAGGTAACCATCGTTATTCGGCATCTGCCACAGCAGCTCATAGGCCCCCTTGAGCTCGTCGTAGTCGGGCACCACCTGCTTGAGGATGCCATCCTTGGACTGTTTCACCGTGACCAGACCGCGCGGCGGCTCGATACCGTTGGTGGCGTTGGAGATCTGGCTGGAGGTTTCCGAAGGCATCAGCGAGGACAGCGTCGAGTTGCGCAGGCCATGCTCGACGATATCGGCGCGCAGGGCTTCCCAGTCCAGATGCAGTGGCTCGGAGCAGATTGCATCCAGATCCTTCTTGTAGGTATCTATCGGCAATATACCCTTGGCGTAGGTGGTCTCGTTGAAGCCGGAGCAGGCGCCACGTTCGCGGGCCAGCTGGTTGGAAGCCTTTAGCAGGTAATACTGGATGGCTTCGAAGGTGCGGTGGGTCAGGCCATTGGCTGAGCCATCGGAGTATTTCACGCCATTTTTCGCCAGATAGTTGGCAAAGTTGATCACACCGATACCCAGGGTGCGGCGCTTCATGGACGCCTTGCGCGCGGCCTCGATCGGGTAGTCCTGGTAGTCCAGCAGCGAGTCCAGTGCGCGCACCGCCAGCTCGGCCAGCTCTTCCAGCTCGGCCAGGTCATTGATTGCGCCCAGGTTCAGGGCGGACAGGGTGCACAGGGCAATTTCGCCGCTGCCATCGTTCATGTCGTTCAGCGGACTGGTCGGCAGGGCGATTTCCAGGCACAGGTTGGACTGGCGCACCGGAGCCACTTTCGGGTCGAACGGGCTGTGGGTATTACAGTGGTCGACGTTCTGGATGTAGATACGCCCGGTGCTGGAGCGCTCCTGCATCATCAGTGAGAACAGTTCCACCGCCGGTATGCTGCGCTTGCGGATGGATTCGTCCTGCTCGTATTGCTGGTACAGCCGCTCAAACTCGTCCTGGTCGGCGAAGAAGGCATCATACAGGCCGGGTACATCATGGGGCGAGAACAGGGTGATATTGCCATTCTTGATCAAGCGCTGGTACAGGGTGCGGTTGATCTGCACGCCGTAATCCATATGCCGTACACGGTTTTCTTCCACGCCGCGGTTGTTTTTCAGTACCAGCAGCGATTCCACTTCCAGGTGCCACAGCGGGTAGAACAGGGTGGCAGCGCCACCACGTACCCCACCCTGTGAGCAGGACTTGACCGCCGCCTGGAACAGCTTGAAGAAGGGAATGCAGCCGGTGTGCTGGGCCTCGCCGCCGCGGATCGGACTGCCGACAGCGCGGATACGCCCGGCATTGATGCCGATACCGGCACGCAGGGAGACGTATTTGACGATGGCCGAGGTGGTGGCGTTGATCGAATCCAGACTGTCACCGCACTCGATCAGCACACAGGAGCTGAACTGCCGTGACGGCGAGCGCACGCCGGACATGATGGGGGTCGGCAGGGAGATCTTGAACAGCGAGATGGCGTCGTAGAAACGCTTGATGTAATCCAGCCGGGTGTCCTGCGGGTAGTCAGCGAACAGGCACATGCCGATCAGCATGTAGAGCATCTGCGGGCTTTCGTAGACCCGGCGGCTGACCCGGTCCTGAATCAGGTATTTGCCTTCCAGCTGCTTGACCGCTGCATAGGAGAAGTTCAGGTCGCGGCTGTGATCAATATGATCGTTCAGCAGATCAAATTCGTCGCGGCTGTAGTCACGCAGGATGTGCTGGTCATACCGGTTCATTTCGGTCAGGTTGGTGACATGGTCGAACAGGTGTGGCGGTTCGAACTGACCATAGGCTATCTTGCGCAGATGGAAGATCGCCAGACGCGCAGCCATGTACTGATAATCCGGCGTCTCGGTGGAGATCAGGTCGGCGGCGGCCTTGATGATGGTCTCGTGGATATCCTGGCTGCGGATGCCGTCGTACAGCTGGATCTGGGATTTAAGCTCGACCTGGGACACCGACACGTTATTCAGGCCCTCGGCAGCCCAATCGAGTACGCGGTGAATCTTGTCCAGATTGATGGGTTCCTGGCGGCCGTCGCGTTTGGTTACCTTGAGGGACTGAAAATCGGTCATGGGGCATATCCTGGGGCAAAATAGGCTTGATTAAGCAGCGAATTCGTTGTAGGGCGTAATCACAATATGTAGTGATATCGACTGGAGTGAACGCAATATAGAGGGTGTGAGCGCTATGGTCAAATCTGAACACCATGAAAAGCCAAGCTGAAAATCATGAAGAGTCAGCTTGAATTCTTTGAAATCCCCAGCCCCTGTATCGGCGTCTGTGAGGTCAATAATAAGGGCTATTGCAAGGGCTGTTTCCGCTCGCGGGACGAGCGTTTGTACTGGCTTGAGTTGTCTGCCGAGCAGAAGCGGGATGTCATTCGTGCCTGTCAGCTGCGTCGGGCCCGGGTCATGCGTGCAAGGCAGGAGGCGCTGCAGAAACAGCAGAGAGGGGAGGAACAGACCGGCCAGGCCGATCTGTTCTGATTGCAGCCGGTCATTACTCCACCAGCAGATCTTCCTCCGCCAGGGTAACGTCCAGCTCGCTACCCAGGGATGTCAGCAGTTGCAGGGTATGGCGCTGTACCGCGTCCATGGCCTCTTGACCGTTCTGTACCGGGAAGGCAGCGCTGATACCATCCATGGTCGGTGGACGGTTTGCCATATGCAGCGAGTAGTGGCTGCCAGCAGCAAAGCGTGCTGCCCGACGGATGGGTTGCTCGGTGGCCTCGCCTTCGGTCAGGGTTGTCAGCCCCATGTTCTGCCATAACGGCGTGGTGCCTGATAATGGAGCTGTCTCGGCAACCTGCGTATCAGACAGTTCCAGTGTATTGAACAAGCCATTATAGAGAGGCCCATTCATGAGGTTGTTGGGCATGATCAGATCCGGAGGTGTCAGCGGATTGCTGGTCGCATCCCCTACCATTTCGCTGAGATAGATCGAGGCGGTTCCGTCCATCACATGGCGTACGTAGTTGATCGGGTCCCCGCTATCCTCGACGATCTGGGCACGGTTGAGAAAATCTTCATAGCCCTTGGTACCCCATTCCAGACCGTTCGCCGCCAATGACGGACGTGCTCGGGCGGCGAAGATCGGAGAGCCATCGAATACTTTGGCCATACCGCCGCCAGGTACGTTGAGGCTGAAGGCCTTGATCTGATCCCCTGTGACGCCGGCCAGCATGGTGCCGATGACGCCGCCCATGGAAATACCGACGTAGCCGATCCTGTCAGCATCGAACTGGTGACCGTTCACATTAATGGTCGGGATGGTCGCCAGAAGATGCAGCAGGTCAGCGACGGTCTGCCGGCGCACATCGCGGGTGGTGGCAGGCGAACTCAGTGGTGTGGCGTGGGCGCCGGAGGCGTCCAGGCCGGGGGTGCCATCCATATCGATATAGAAGTGACGCTCGTTAGCCGGATCCATGAAGCCGCCATAACCAGGATCGGTGGGCAGGATTCCGTGCAGGGGGTGGTCAATGGCAATCATGGCCCAGCCTTCTGCAGCAAACAGGGGAGCCAGGCCCAGCATCGCTCCGCGACTGCTGCCCAGACCATGTTGATAGATTGCTATGGGCCATCCAGCGGCGGGCATGGTGCCCGATGGAATGGACAACATCACCGGCAGGTTAACCTGCTGATTTGCTACGGGCGCGGGATCAAAGCGATTGACACCCTGGCCGTTGGCATTGGTCCACTGGCCGCTGAGAACGGACGCGGCCTCTGCCGCAGGGGTCGGAGCAGCAGCAGAACCAACGGCGGCAGGCTTGTTGTTGAGGTAATAGGGAACATCGAACATCACGCCCGGGTGAGCCTTGAACACTGCTGGGCCTGGCAGCGAAATGCCTTCTGCACGGAAGAAGCTGGCACGCGATTGGGCGTTGTCAGCAATATGCTCCAGCGCATGACTGATCGACTGGGTGCTGAAGGAGAATGCCAGTGCAGTCGACTCCGGGTCGATATTGGTGTCTTGTAGGATCCGGAAGGTCGGCTGATAGATGTCTACCAGCGGCGCCATGGCGACGGGTAAATCTGCGGCGGGGGTATCGCGCAGCATAGCGTAGGTGCTATCAGCTATCACTGGCTCGTTATCGTTGCTGCGCAGGCCGTCACGCACCACGACAACGTGGCCATTGGAGAAGGCCAGGGAGTCCAGATTCGAAGGTGCGATAACCTGCGTATAGAAAACGCCGCTCTCGGTCAGGCAGTCCTGCTCATTGGCGGCCGCCAGCGGGGTCAGCGGTTTCAGTAGTACTACGGCCGGGTCGGTAGCGGAAACCGAGATGTCGAAATTGGAGGTCGCCTTTTCTGCGCAGGTGAAACTGGGTGCGGGGACGACGTGGCCGCTGAGCGGTTCATGCGCCTCGTCCGCCACGGCGGTGTTGATCAGGTCGATGGCCGCTGCCGCGCCTTCGCGATCAAGCAGCGCCGCGGCCTCTCTCAGCAACTCGGCGGTGGCGACGGAGGTCAGCGTACTGCGCCATACGTCTATCTGGCCGTTCAGGCTGCTCGGATCTACTTCACCGGCAAACCGAATCTCAATGGGAGAGACGGTAGACCAGCCATCCAGATCGTTTAACTGGGTGGCGAGAGGTGTGGGTGTTTCGCCGAGGGCGATGTTCAGGGTGCCATCGTCAGTGCCGAGGAAGGCCAGGTTGGTCGGAAATGGCAGTGCGCCGGAGGTGGGGTTGAACAGTGCAACGAAGGTTGAGTCTGGTGCGCCCGGCTCGCCGGGGTCTACCGGATCACGCGTGTTGGCGCTGCTACTGCCACCACCTCCGCTGCTGAGGCAACCACTTAACATCAACGGCACTATGGAACCCAGGGTAATCAGGCTAAAGCGTCTCTTGAATGACATGTCGCATTCCTTCTTATTATTGGATGTCGTCCTTCAGCACGGCAGGTAGTGCGAGGCAAGCCGGCTTCAAGATCAATATAGAGACACTTGTGTAAATCGTCTACTTCTTGGGCGAGTGATGAGGGTGATGAAGGTGATGAGGGTGTTGCGGGGTGGGCAATCACGCCGGCCGGGAGGCCGGCGTGGAGGGGCTCAGTGGTGTTCGCGGGTAGCGTTGAACTTGATGTCCGGCCAGCGTTCCTCGGTGAGGCTGAGGTTGACCCGGGTCGGGGCCAGGTAGGTGAGGTGCCCACCGCCGTCGATGGCTACGTTTTCAACGTTCTTGTTGCGAAATTCTTCCAGTTTCTTCTTGTCGCCACATTCGACCCAGCGGGCTGACCAGACGTTGACCGGCTCGTAGATGCACTCGACCTTGTACTCTTCCTTCAGGCGGCTGGCGACCACATCAAACTGCAGTACACCGACGGCACCGAGAATGATGTCGTTGTTGCGCTCGGGGAAGAACACCTGAGTGGCGCCTTCTTCGGCCAGCTCCTGCAGACCCTGGCGCAGCTGTTTTGATTTCAGCGGATCCTTCAGGCGCACCCGGCGGAACAGTTCCGGGGCGAAGTGCGGGATACCGGTAAAGCTGACGTTTTCGCCGGCAGTGAAGGTGTCGCCGATCTGTATGGTGCCGTGGTTGTGCAGGCCGATGATATCGCCGCCCCAGGCTTCTTCCAGACGTTCGCGGTCGCTGGAGAAGAAGGTCAGGGCGTCGGCAATCTTGATGTCCTTGCCGATGCGCACATGGCGCATCTTCATGCCCTGCTCGTACTTGCCGGAGCACACCCGCATGAAGGCGATGCGATCGCGGTGGCGCGGATCCATATTGGCCTGGATCTTGAAAACGAAGCCGCTGAAGCTCTCTTCGGTCGGTTTGATTTCTCGCTCCTGGGTGGTGCGCGGCAGCGGTGCCGGCGCCCAGTCGACAAAGGCATCGAGCACATGGCTGACACCGAAATTGCCCAGCGCGGTACCGAAGAACACCGGGGTCAATTTGCCCGCCAGGTATTCCTCCACATTGAATTCATGGCAGGCACCCTGAACCAGCTCCAGTTCTTCGACGAAACGGTCATACATGTCGCCGAGCAGGGTGCGGGCTTCAGCGCTGTCCAGACCCTGGATGATCTTGTCTTCGGTACGCTCATGACCGTGGCCGGGGGTGTAGACGTGGATGCAGTCATTGGCCAGGTGGTAGACACCCTTGAACTCGCGGTAGCAACCGATCGGCCAGGTGATGGGCGCGGCCTTGATGCTCAGCACCTCTTCAATTTCGTCGAGCAGTTCGATGGGGTCACGAATGTCACGGTCCATCTTGTTGACGAAGCTGATGATCGGCGTGTCGCGCAGGCGGCAGACGTTCATCAGGGCGATGGTGCGTGGCTCAACCCCCTTACCGCCGTCGATCATCATCAGCGCACTGTCGACCGCGGTCAGGGTGCGGTAGGTATCTTCGGAGAAGTCCTCGTGACCGGGGGTGTCCAGCAGGTTGATCATGTGGTCCCGGTAGGGAAACTGCATGACCGAGGTGGTAATGGAAATGCCGCGCTGCTGTTCCATTGCCATCCAGTCGGACGTGGCGTGGCGGTCGGATTTGCGCGATTTGACCGTACCGGCCACCTCGATTGCCTTGCCCATCAGCAGCAGGCGCTCGGTGATGGTGGTTTTACCCGCATCGGGGTGCGAGATGATGGCAAAGGTACGGCGCTTGGCGACTTCTTTCTGGATGTTGGACATGTTGCCTGTTCGGTTCGTGCTGTGGCGGGGAGGCGGCGGCGTGCCGGTCGGCTCCGGGCGAGGGTCATGGGATCGGCGCATATTGTGGCCGATTAGCCGGGGCATGACAAAATTTTAATCCTCATGCCCCAGCGGCCGGCGCCTTACACGGTCAGATAACGCTGGATCAGCTGGTCATCCAGCGTAGTCATCGGCCCGCTGGCCACGGCGCGTCCGCGTTCCATGATGTAAAAGTCATCGGCGGCGCGACGGGCGAAGGGCAGTTTCTGCTCCACCAGCAGCACGGTCAGCCCCAGCTCGCTGTTGAGCTTGCGGATCACATCGCTGATATCGCGGACGATGTTCGGCTGGATGCCCTCGGTCGGCTCATCGAGAATCAGCAACCTGGGATCCAGCACCAGCGCCCGGCCGATCGCCAGTTGTTGCTGCTGGCCGCCGGACAGGTCACCGCCGCGGCGGTGCTTCATGTCCTTGAGCACCGGAAACAGTTCGTAGATGAGTGCCGGCACCTGGCGGGCGCGGTCAGGGCGGGCGCCCAGCGAGATCTTGAGGTTCTCCTCGACGGTCAACAGCGGGAAGATTTCGCGGCCCTGGGGCACGTAGCCGATGCCGCCGCGGGCGCGGTACTCGGTGGACAACTGGGTGATGTCCTTGCCATTGAACAGGATGCGCCCGCTTTTTACCGGCAACAGACCGGTGATGCACTTGAGCAGCGTGGTCTTGCCCACGCCGTTACGCCCGAGCAGGCAGCCGCAGGTGCCTTCCGCCAGTTCCAGATCCAGATCCCAGAGAATGTGGCTCTGGTTGTAGAACTGGTTGATGCCTTGAATGTTCAACACTGTGTCATTCCCCCAGATAGACTTCGATGACCCGCTGGTCGCTCTGCACCTGATCCATGCTGCCTTCGGCCAGCACCGAACCCTGGTGCAGCACAGTGACCTTGCGGGCAATGGAACGGACAAAGGCCATATCGTGCTCGACGACGATCACCGAATGGCGTCCGGCCAATGAGGTCAGCAGCTGCGCGGTGTGCTCCACCTCTTCGCCGGTCATGCCGGCTACCGGCTCGTCGACCAGCAGCACGCGCGGGTTCTGCACCAGCAGCATGCCGATCTCCAGCCACTGCTTCTGGCCGTGGGAGAGTACGCCGGCATCCCGGTGTGCTTGACCGTTCAGGCCGATCAGGTTCAGCACTTCGTCGAGACGATCGCGCTGCTCGCCGCTCAGGTCATGATTGAGGGTGTACCAGACGCTCTTGTTCGATGCGGTGGCCAGTTCCAGATTCTCGAATACCGACAGCGCCTCGAAGATGGTGGGTTTCTGGAACTTGCGGCCGATGCCGCCACGGGCAATAACGTGCTCGGGCTGCTTCAGCAGGTCGATGCGCTGGCCGAAATACACGCTGCCGCTGTCCGGACGGGTCTTGCCGGTGATCACATCCATCATGGTGGTCTTGCCGGCGCCGTTGGGGCCGATGATGCAGCGCAGTTCGCCGTCATCGATGTACAGGTTGAGATTGTTCAGCGCCTTGAAGCCATCGAAGCTGACACTGACATCCTCGACATACAGAATCGGGCCGTGGCTGGTATCCACCGGTCTGCCGAAATCGGGCCTGGGCAGCATGAAATCGAAGACCTGATCACGGCGCCAGGTCTCGCGCAGGCGGTCGAGTGTGGTCATGGTTTTTCTCCCTTGCGGCGCAATTGGCCGAGCAGACCGACAATCCCCCTGGGCAGCACCAGCGTCACCAGTACGAACAGAGCGCCGAGGATGAACAGCCAGGTTTCCGGCGAGAAGGTGGTGAAGAAGGTCTTGGCATAGTTCACCGAGAATGCCCCGACAATGGCACCGAACAGGGTGCCGCGTCCGCCGGTGGCCACCCAGACGACCATCTCGATGGAGTTCAGTGGCGAAAACTCGCCGGGATTGATGATGCCCACCTGGGGTACATAGAGGGCACCGGCGATCGCCGCCAGCATCGATGAAAACACGAACAGCCAGAGCTTGTAGGACTCCACCTGGTAGCCGCTGAAACGGGTGCGGCTTTCCGCATCGCGGATCGAGATGATCACCCGGCCCATACGCGAGGTGATGATATAGCGGCAGGCCAGATAGCCAAGCACCAGCGCGATGGCCGAGGCGACGAACAGGCCGACGCGGGTGGTTCTGGCGGCCAGATCGAAGCCGAGAATTTCCTTGAAGTCGTTGAGGCCGTTATTGCCACCGAAGCCCATCTCGTTGCGGAAGAACGCCAGCATCAGGGCGTAGGTCAGGGCCTGGGTGATGATGGCGAAATACACCCCGGTCACCCGTGAGCGGAACGCCAGCCAGCCGAACACCAGGGCCAGCAGGCCGGGCACCAGCAGAATCATCATCAGCGCAAACCAGAACATGTCGAAGCCCTGCCAGTACCAGGGCAGGGCATCCCAGTTGAGCACCACCATGAAGTCCATCAGCTCAGGGTGGCCGTAGACGCCGCGGTCACCGATCTGGCGCATCAGGTACATGCCCATGCCATAGCCACCGAGGCTGAAGAAGGCACCGTGGCCGAGGGAGAGAATCCCACAGTAACCCCAGATCAGATCCACGGACAGGGCCAGCAGGGCAAAGCAGAGAAACTTGCCGAGCAGCGCCACGGTGAAGTTGGACACATACAGCGGGGAATCGGGGGGCACCGCCAGATTGAGGATCGGCACCAGGATGGCGGTGATGACAACGAGGCCGAGCACCACCATGCCGCCACGATCACTGAGTAACAAACGTTGGGTCAGCATACTTCCCTCTCCATATTCATTGGCTGTGGATGGCGGGCAGACCTCAGTCCGCCGCCGCCCGTCCTTTCTGCGGGAAGAGTCCCTTGGGTTTTTTCTGGATGAACAGGATCAGCATGATCAGCACCAGTACCTTGGCGAGCATGGCGCCGGCCCAGGGCTCCAGGAAGTTGTTGATCAGCCCCAGACTCATGGCGCTGACCAGCGTGCCCCACAGGTTGCCGACGCCGCCGAACACCACCACCATGAAGGAGTCGATGATGTAGGCCTGACCCAGATTGGGGCCGACGTTGGTCAGCTGTGACAGGGCCACCCCGGCGACCCCGGCAATCCCCGAGCCGAGGCCGAAGGTCAGCGCATCCACCCAGCTGGAACGCACACCCACGGCGCGGGCCATGGCGCGGTTCTGCGAGACGGCGCGCACCTTCAGGCCCAACGCCGTGCGCTTCATCACCAGCAGCAGGGCGAAGAACACCATCAGGCCGAAGATCAGGATGTACAGCCGGGTATAAGTGATCGACAGCACCGGATTGAGCGTCAGGGTGCCGCTGATCCACTCGGGGGAGCTCACCGAGCGATTGAGCGGGCTGAACAGGGTGCGTACTGCCTGTTGCAGCACCAGGCTGAGGCCAAAGGTAGCCAGCAGGGTTTCCAGCGGGCGGCCATAGAGGAAGCGGATCACCCCGCGCTCGATGGCGATGCCGACCAGGGCAGTGATCAAAAAGGCCGCGGGAATGGCTATCAGCAGGCTCCACTCGATCAGGTTGGGAAACAGTACCTGCACGCCCCAGGTGGTATAGGCACCGATCATGATCAGCTCGCCGTGGGCCATGTTGATCACGCCCATCACACCGAAGGTGATAGCCAGCCCGATCGCCGCCAGCAGCAATACCGATCCGAGGCTCAGGCCGAAGAACAGGTTCTCGATAAAGCGGTAGAAGCCGATGCGTCCCTGGATTGACTCGATGGCTTCGGCGGCGGCAGCGCGCAGCTCGGGATCGGCATCAGTGGCGGCAATCCCGCGCAGGGCGTTACGTGCTTCCTGCTCCAGCGAGCCACTGAGCTCCTCGATAGCGGTCAGGCGTGCAGCGCGGTCGCCGGATTGCAGCTGGTAGATCGCCAGGGCGGTGCGGATGGCGTCCTGCACACGGCCGGATTCTTCCTCTGCCTGATGCGCGTTCAATAAAGCGGCGGTCGGGGCATCGACGCCATCGCGTACAAAGCGCTGCACGGCGGCGTAGCGCTTGTCGGTATCAGGGTGGTTGAGATTGAGTTGGGCCACCAGACCGCGCAGCTGGGTGCGCAGGCTGTTATTGATCCGAATCCGGCGCAGGCCGGTACTGTTGCTCAGCTCGGTGCCAGTCAGTGCATCGGTCAATTGCTTGCCGCTGCGTATGGCAACGGTGGGCGGCGTGGCCTGATTGGCCAGCAGGTCGCCGGCCAGCAGGGCATTGAAAATGTCGGCCAGACGCTCGTCGCGCTGCCTGGACAGGTGTTCGATGGTGGCGACGCGGTCGCGCAGGTTACCGCTGGCCAGTTGCTGCACCAGTTGTTCGACACTCGGTTGACCGTCAGATGCAGCAGCGCTCTGGGCGGTAGTCAGCGCGTCCTGGGTTTGCGCGCTGGCATGCAAGGGCATGACGCTGCAGCAGGCCAGCCAGAGCAGTACGGCGTGCAGCAGATGCCGGGGTGTGAAGCGGCAGAGTGGGTTCATGACGGCGATCCTGAGGTGATTCCGGGGCAAATCAGCGCAGCGGCGCGGGCAGCTGCGGTACCGCTGGCGACCGGAGTCGCCAGCGGGTGGGCTGTTACTCGGCTTGGGCGCCGAGGCAGCTGTTGGTCTTGCTGTTGTAGTTGCCGCAGTTGATCGGCGCAGTCCAGTCGGCGGTCAGATCCTTGCTGCCTTCCAGATAATCCGACCAGGCATCACCGGGTAGCAGACCGTCGGTGCTGGACACGGTGAGGAACTGGCCGTCATCCTGGATTTCACCGATGAGTACCGGCTTGGTGATGTGGTGGTTGGGCAGCATCTTGCTGGCGCCACCGGTGAGGTTCGGCACTTCTACGCCAACCAGCGCATCGATGACTTTGTCGGTGTCGGTGGTGCCGGCTGCTTCGACCGCCTTCACCCACATGTTGAAGCCGATGTAGTGGGCTTCCATCGGGTCGTTGGTGACGCGCTTGGTGTCGCCGGTAAAGGCGTGCCAGGTCTTGATGAAGGCTTCGTTCTCGGGTGTTTCCTCGCTCATGAAGTAGTTCCAGGCCGCCATATGGCCGACCAGCGGAGCGGTATCGATACCGGATAGCTCCTCTTCACCCACCGAGAAGGCGATGACCGGAATGTCCTCGGCGGAAACGCCCTGGTTACCCAGTTCGCGGTAGAAGGGCACGTTGGCGTCACCGTTGATGGTGGATACCACTGCGGTCTTCTTGCCGGTGCTGCCGAAGCGCTTGATCTCGGCGACGATGTTCTGCCAGTCAGCATGGCCGAACGGGGTGTAATTGATCAGGATGTCCTCATCCGCCACGCCGTTGGCTTTCAGATAGGCTTCGAGGATGCGGTTAGTGGTACGTGGATAGACATAATCGGTGCCGGCCAGCACCCAGCGCTGGATCTCCAGTTCGTCCTTCAGGTAGTCGACCGCCGGAATGGCCTGCTGGTTTGGCGCAGCGCCGGTATAAAACACATTGCGCGAGGACTCTTCACCTTCATACTGCACCGGGTAGAACAGGATGCCGTTGAGCTCTTCGATGACCGGCAGTACCGCCTTGCGCGATACCGACGTCCAGCAGCCGAAGATCGCATCCACCTGGTGTTGCTCCAGCAGGTCGCGGGTTCGTTCAGCGAACAGCGGCCAGTTTGAGGCGGGATCGACCACCACAGGTTCCAGTTGTTTGCCCAGCAGGCCGCCTTTCTTGTTCTGCTCATCAATCAGCATCAGCATGGTGTCTTTCAGCGTGGTTTCTGAAATTGCCATGGTGCCGGACAGCGAATGCAGCACACCGACCTTGATGGTTTCCGCCTGTACCGCGAGGGCGGTCAGGGCCATGCTGCAGGCCATGCCTACCTTACCCGCTCTTTTTACCAGTCGCTTCAGTTTCATGGGTCACTCTCCCTTGCTATTGCAATCATGTTGGAACTTTCGGGTACATCTTCTTGCCGGGGCCGGTCGGACTCCGCCGGGCCTTTTGCGGTCAGCTGTCCGTCATGTGCTGCTGACTGCTGTGATGGCGTTGCCGTGCTTCGTAGAGCATGTGCAGGGTGATCTTGCGTACTTCAGCCTTGCTCGCCTCGATATGGGTTCGCAGTAACAGCTGTGCCTGATCAGTGCTGCGCTGGATGATGTTGCGCAGAATCTCGCCGTGCTCCAGATAGGTCGCCTCGATGCGTGAACTCTGGGTGAAGTCGATGCGCCGCACGATGCGCAGGCGTTCGGTCACGTCGTGATGGATACGGGCCATTTCCATGTTGCCGCTGGCTTCCACCAACTGCTCATGGAAGCGTTCATCCAGACTGCATACCGTCGGCCCATGGGTCAGCCGATCCTGTGGCGCTACCAGCCAGATCTGTTGCAATTCGGCCAGCGTGTCGGTTGGCTGCATGTCACACAGTCGCCGCACCGCCGCCAGCTCAAGCACGATACGCACGTCATACAACTGTTCGAACTGCTGAAAATCGAAGGATCGAACCTGCCAACCACTGCGGTAGAACACCTTGACGAAGCCTTCGCGCTGTAGCCGCAGCAGGGCCTCACGTACCGGGGTGCGGCTGGCGACCATCTGCTCGGCGATGGCACTTTCGGTGAAGCGATCGCCGGGCAGCAGGCGGAAGTCAAAAATGTCCTCCTTGAGCTGCTGGTAGATCCGATCGGTCAGATTCTGTCTGGGTTCAGATGGCAGTGCTGGATGGTTGTGCATGATGGTCAGGCCTCGAGTACCAGCAGCAGGTCGCCAGCATTGACCGGCTTGCCCGCTTCGCAATGGATACTGCTGATTCGTGCGCAGCGGTCGGCGTGAACGGCGAACTCCATCTTCATTGCCTCGACAATCAGCAGCGGATGACCGGCTTCCACCTGCTGTCCCGGCTGTACCAGCAGCTTCCAGATATTGCCGCTGATATCGGCGGTGACGGCATGCCCATCCACGTCAATGGGTGCGCACTGGGTGGTTCGCTGCAGGGCCTCATCCACGTGCGCGGCTTCCTCGGCTTGCCACAACGCTACCTCCCGGCTGAAGGCCGACTGTTGTCTGACCTTGAACGCGGCGATGCTGTCGGCGTTGTCCTGGAGAAACTGTTCATGTTCGGCCAGGTCAAACCAGCTCTGTTCTATGTGCAGGGTGAGCCGTCCCTCACGGAAGGCTTCGCGCTGCTCATCCAGCTCCTGCTCGCTGACTGGGTAATAACGCACCTGATCGAAAAATTTGAGCAGCCAGGGTTCGCCATTGATAAACGCCGGGCTTTTCATGAAGCGGTTCCAGATCGGCAGGGTGCGACCGACCAGTTGATAGCCGCCGGGGGAATCCATGCCGTAGATGCACATGTATACTCCGCCGATTCCCACCGTACCCTCGGCGGTATAGGTGCGTGCCGGGTTGTATTTTGAGGTCAGCAGGCGGTGGCGCGGATCGATCGGCACGGCGCAGGGTGCGCCGAGGTAGACATCCCCCAGCCCCAGTACCAGATAGCTGGCGTTGAACAGGCTGTCGCGTACCTGGTCAATGCTGTCCAGGCCATTGATGCGGCGCATGAATTCGGTATTGCTCGGCAGCCAGGGTGCGGTGTCGCGTACCGATTGCCGATAGCGTGCTACCGCATCCAGCGTGGCCGAATCCTCGAACGCCATTGGCAGATACAGGATGCGACTGGGCACCCGCATGCTGGCGGCATCTGGCAGGCAGGTTTCGAAAGCGAGTAATTGCTCAAGTAGTGTCTGTTGGTGAATCAGGCGACTGTCGTAGTTGATCTGCAACGAACGCACACCCGGCGATAATTCGATGATGCCGTTGATGGGCTGCGCCTTGAGTGCCTCCATCAGCGCATGTACCCGCAGTCGCAGCCGCAGATCCAGCACGTTGGCACCGTATTCGAGCAGGATGTAGCGATCCCCGGCCTGGCGATAAGTGACCTGAGGGCGGTCAGTGCACGCGGGCAGCTCGGCGAGGATGCAGCCTGAGGTAGCTGGTTCCATAGCCATCGCTGGCGCGGGTGACTGTTCGCCCAGCGCAAGAATGGCGGCATCGGTGGCCTGCTCCAGGGCCAGCGCAGAATCGAAGCTTAATCTGCGGAAACGAATCCGGTCTCCGGGTTTGACCTGCCCGACCTTCCACAGCTCGGCCTTGGCAATGGTCACCGGGCAGACGAAGCCGCCGAGGCTGGGTCCGTCCCTGGTCAGAATCACCGGCATGTCGCCGGTAAAGTTGATCGAGCCGATAGCGTACTCGGTATCGTGAATATTGGATGGATGCAAACCCGCTTCGCCACCATCGCCGCGAGTCCATGTCGGTTTCGGGCCGTTCAACCGAATGCCCAGCCGGTTGGAGTTGTAGTGCACCTCCCAGGCGGTGTCGAAGAACATCTCGATGGCTTCTTCGGTAAAGAAGTCCGGCGCCCCATGCGGCCCGTAGAGCACACCAATCTCCCATTCATGCGGGTAGACAGGGATCAGGTTGGCAGGCGCGGCTGCCGGTGGGAAAGGCGGCGCCGGTGTGCTGCAGGCGCGAATCGCTGGATTGCTGATAGGCAGCATGACGGCAGCTCGAAGAATGCGTCCGGCATGGCCGCCAAATTGACCCAGGGCGAAGGTCGAGCGACTGCCAAGATACACAGGTACATCCAGACCGTTGCGCACTGCGAGGTAACTTCGGCAACCCGTCTCGGCCCTGCCTATCTCCAGCACCTGTCCCGCCTTGACTGCGACGGGCGTCCAGAAGGGTACCGGTTGTCCGTCCAGTTGCGCGGTTGAGGCCGCGCCGGTCAGGGCTATCAGTGCGTCGGTGTGGAAACGCAGGGTCGGGCCGAGCAGGGTGAATTCCAGCCCGGCAGCACTGTCATGATTACCGACGATTCGATTGGCCAGACGGAATGCATAGTCATCCATTGGCCCGGACGGCGGTACGCCAATGCTCCAATAGCCGGTACGCCCGGGGTAATCCTGCACACTGCTGTAGGTGCCGGGCTGTACCACTTCGATTACTGGTGGTTGCCAGTGAAAACTGGCCAGACGATTGGTCGATACCTCTGCTGCGGCGAAGAACGCCGAATCCATGATCTGCCGCAGGTAGTCCAGGTTGGTGGCGATCCCGGCGACGCAAGTGTTGTTCAGCGCCTCGCGCATCTTGTTTATTGCGTCCAGGCGGTCGCGGCCATGCACGATGATCTTGGCCAGCATGGGGTCGTAATAGGGTGACACCTCGGTGCCGGTGGTAACCCAACTATCGATGCGTGCGTTATCAGGAAACCGCACCTCGGTAAGCACCCCCGGTGCAGGCTGGAAGTCGCGTACCGGATCTTCCGCATAGAGCCGTACCTCAATGGCCGCGCCATTGGGCTGCAACGGCAGGTCAGCCAGTGCCGGAGGTTCGCCAGCGGCGGTGCGAATCATCCATTCCACCAGATCCACGCCGGTGCACGCCTCGGTGATTGGGTGTTCGACTTGAAGTCGGGCGTTCACTTCCAGAAAGTAGAAGGCATCCCGAGCGCCATCGTAGATGTATTCGACGGTACCGGCGCTGCGGTAGTTGACGGCCTTGCCAAGGTTGGCCGAAGCCTGTAACAGCCGCTCCCTGGTCGCGGTGGGCAGATGTGGAGCCGGGGTTTCCTCGACTACCTTCTGGTTGCGCCGCTGCAGCGAACAGTCTCGCTCGCCGAGGGCGAGCACCGCACCCTGACCGTCGCCGAATATCTGCACTTCCACATGGCGGGCGTTATCAATGAAGCACTCAAGGAACACGCCGCTGTCGCTGAAGAAGTTCTCGCCCAGCCGCTTGACGCTTTCGTAGGCACTGATCAGTGCTGTTTCGTCATCACAGCGGGTCAGACCGATGCCGCCACCCCCTGCGGTGCTCTTCAGCATCAGCGGATAGCCGAGTTGTCTGGCCGCGACGATCGCATCATCCAGAGTATTCAGCAGCCCGCTGCCAGGCGTCAGCGGCACACCGGCTGCCTCGGCAATTTCCCGGGAGCGATGCTTGAGACCGAACTGCCGTATCTGCTCGGGTGTAGGGCCGCAGAAGGCGATACCGGCAGCTTCACACTGTTCGGCAAACTCGGCATTCTCGGACAGGAAACCGTAACCGGGGATGATGGCCTGGGCACCGCTGTCACGTGCCGCAGCCAGAATCAGATCGCTTCGTAAGTAGCTCTCTGCGGCGCTGTTGCCGCCCAAACAGATGGCTTCATCGCAGGCGCTGACATGGGCGCTGTTACGATCCGCAGTCGAATATACGGCGACGGAGCGGATGCCCATTGTGTTCAGCGTACGGGCAATGCGTACGGCAATCTCGCCGCGGTTGGCTATGAGTACGGTATGCAGCATGGTGGGCTCCTGTCAGCTTCGCGAAGCGATATAGGCGCGCCAGCCGCCCAAGTGAGTGATGTCGGTGGCACCTTCGATTGCAGCGCCTTCGCAGATGAAGCCCTTCACCTCACGACCGTCCACGAGGGTGATGGTACCGATGCCCAGGGGGGCAGGAATCAGCGCGACAAAGCTGCCAAAAAGCTGAGTAGGTACATCCCACAGTTCCATGGCGATTGGTGCGCCGGCGGCGCTGCGGATCAGGCCGGGCTTGGGCGGAGTGGTATCGGGTAGCGCATATAGTCGGTAATGGCTGGCGCTATGGGTGGCTTCGACAAAGCGGGCATGGCGCTCGGTCAGTTGGCTGTTAAGGGGCATGCCCTGCAAATGAGCACCGACCACCGCCAGGCGGGTATAGCCTTCCGGCACGTCGCTGTCTGACTGCGAAGCGGGTAAGGGAAGGTCAGTGGTGCCGCGCTTCCAGGGTGCGTGGGCCTGCCATCGGCGACCGATATCGGCGAGCGCAGCATCCTGCCAGGCCATGCCGATCAGGGTAATCCCAAAGGGCAAACCATCGGCGCGCAGGCCGGCGGGCAGGGCCAGTGCCGAACAATCGGCCAGGTTGACGAAGTTGGTCCACAGCCCCAGCTGGCTGTTCTCGGTAATCGGATCGGCATTGACCGCGTCCAGGGTCGGCAGCGTCGGAGCGGTTGGCACCAGCAGCGCGTCGACGCTCCCCATCAGTTGGTGAATCTGCCGCGTCAGTTCGGCCCGGCGGTATTCAGCTTGGAAGGTATCGATGGCGCTGAAACGGCTGGCCTGACTGAGAATATCACGCACCACTGGATCTACTTGTTCAGCCTGTGTAGCGAGAAAAGGCTGGATGGCCGCATAGCGTTCAGCGACCCAGGGGCCGCCGTAGAGCAGTTGCGCCAGTTCCAGCATGGGGCTGAAATCCAGTTCGACCAGCTCGGCTGGCAGGTTGCTGAACCCCGCCAACGCTGCCTGCCAGGCGGCTTCGGCCTGGTGATCACCAAACCATTGGGGCTGGGCAGGAATCCCGAAACGGGGCTGCGGGCCCAGCAGTCTGGCGGGTTGCTGCGCGTGGCGTGAATAGCTGTCTGCAGGGTCAAAACCCTCGAGCACACCGGCTACCGTCTCGGCATCGTCCACACTCAGGGCGAATACCGAAACGCAATCCAGACTGCGACAGGCTGGCAGTACACCTTGAGTGCTGAAACGGCCCCGGGTGGGCTTCAGTCCGACAATGTTATTGAACCCGGCGGGCACCCGACCAGAGCCGGCGGTATCGGTACCGAGGCTGAAAGGCACCAGTCCGCGGGCGACCGCTACCGCTGAACCGGAACTCGATCCCCCTGAAACATGGGTGGGATTGAAGCTATTGGGAACGGCTCCGTAGGGCGAGCGGGTGCCGACCAAGCCGGTGGCAAACTGATCCAGATTGGTCTTGGCTAGCAGGATGGCGCCTGCGGCACGCAGTCTGGCTACGCTGGTTGCATCCGTGCTGGCGGTGTAGGCGAACGCAGGACAGGCCGCGGTCGTGGGCAAGCCAGCTGCATCGATGTTGTCCTTGGCCACAAAAGGGATGCCATACAGCGGCAGTGTATCCGCGCCGGTTTGCAACTGATCCAGTTGGTCATCCAGTTCGGCGGACGAAACAATATGGATCCAGGCCGGGTCGTCGGCCTGTAATTGAGCGCGCAATGCGTGCAACGCGCTGCGTGGAGAAAGGGAGCCATCGCGATAGGCCTGGCGCCACTCATCTAGAGTCCATCCGACGTGCTGCAGCATTCAGCCTCCTGTTTTAAATACCGTCTTGTATGCAACTTGGTATTTGCAGGGGGCATGCCAGGGATGATCAATGTGTGGCTTTTTTTATTGTTTTCCTTTGAAAACAAGGAGTTGTATTGCTGGTGGCGGCCGTCAGTAGCCATGCTGACATCGGTCACGGCGCAGCGGAAATGCCCGCATTCAGTGCCGGGCGTGGGCGTGGTGAGTGGTTATGGTGCGATTGTTTCGACCGATCAGGGCGTGCGCCATGTGCTGCGGATATCGATAAAGTCCTGAAGCGCGGCCACCGCGCTGGGCTTGATCCGCAAACCCAGTTTGCTGCGTCGCCACAGCAGATCTTCAGCATCAACCACCCATTCTTTCTGAATCAGATAGCGCACTTCTCGGGCGTAGAGATCGGCGCCGAAATGCCGACCCATGTCTTGCATACTGTGGCAATCCTGTAATAGCTCGTGGGTCAGGGTGCCATAGCTGCGGCTGAAGCGACGAGCCATGCTTTCAGGTAGCCAAGGGTAGATTGTTTGCAGATCGGCTATCAGCGTTGGCTGGTCGGGGAAGTCGCCGCCGGGTAGCACACAATCGGCTGTCCAGGGGCGTGCAGGGCTGTGCAGCAATTCACATAACTGGTTGGTAGCCTGCTCGCCCAGCCGCCGATAGGTGGTGATCTTGCCCCCGAGTACGGACAGCAGGGGGGCTTGTCCCGGTTGATGGTCTACATCCAGGGTGTAATCGCGGGATGCCGATTGGGCCTTGCCCTTGTCATCATCGGCCAACGCACGGACACCGGCGAAGCACCAGATCACATCCTCCGCGCGCAATTGCTGGCGAAAGTGGGCGTTGACCACCCGCAGCAGGTAGCGGGTTTCCTGCTCGGAAATTTCGGCCGCCGCCGGGTCGCCCTGATAATCCACATCGGTAGTGCCGATCAGACTGAAGTCGTCCTCGAAGGGAATGACAAAGACGATGCGGTTATCTTCATTCTGCAGGATATAAGCATGCGCACCGGGATGCAGGCGCGGCACGACAATATGGCTGCCCTTGACCAGTCGCAGCGGCTGACGGAGCGGGGACTGTATGACATCAGTCAACAGATCGGCTACCCAGGGGCCAGCGGCATTCACCAGAGCGCGACTGCGATGCAGGCTGCGCTGACCGGTGCGCCGGTTCTGCAGGGTGATGTGCCACAGACCGTCCTTGCGCTCGGCATGCACACAGGCCGTATGGGGCAGTATCTGCGCGCCATGCTGGGCCGCCGCCTGGGCTATCAGTACCACCAGACGGGCATCATCCACCCAGGCATCCGAGTACTCGAAACCGCGTGTGATCCGGGGGCGTAACGGGCTATCTGCCGGCAGACGAATGCCATGCGAGCCGGGGAGGGTCTCCCGGCGAGCGAGGTGGTCATACAGAAAAAGCCCCAGGCGGATCATCCACGCCGGACGCAGGTGCGGCTCGTGCGGCAGGCGAAAACGCATTGGGCGGATGATATGCGGTGCGTTGCGCAACAAGATTTCGCGTTCGGCTAACGCCTTGCCCACCAGGCGGAACTCAAAGAACTCCAGGTAACGCAGGCCACCATGAATCAGCTTGCTGCTGCGTGATGAGGTGGCAGAGGCCAGGTCGTTCTGCTCGCATAACAGCACCTTGAGCCCTCGGCCGGCAGCGTCCATGGCGATACCGCAACCGTTGATCCCTCCGCCGATGACCAATACATCATGAATGACATCATTCTCGGTCAGGCTGTGAAGGCGAGCGTCCTGCATTGGAAAACCTCTTGTCAGATGGATCGCGGACGATATCCGCGATGAATTATTACATACTCACCGTCAACTCGTGGTCGTGGCCTATTGACCGCAAACGCACTTGGTTTTATGGTGCGCACCGAACGTTGAGGCTGGCACGATCCATACGGCTCAAGTACTGACGACGAGACAGCAAGACCGGTTCCCCTGTGGAGCGGACTTATTGCTTTCGGCGCACGCCTTGGGAAGTAGGCGAACCAAAGTGGGGATACTGATCAGACGTTCGCACCCCCGGGTTGTGTGTTGGCTATGCGTTCAGAGTCCGCTTACGGAAGGCGTTACCTGTCCTGGTTCTACCAGGTGCAGGGGTACGCCTGTCTGCCCTGCACCTGATCACCATGTCCCCATGCGGCCCGACACCAGAACTTACGCTTTGGAGCCGACGCCATGACCATTCAGTTAGAAGAATACTTCGACCGCGATACCTTTAGCCGCATCCGTGCCTGTGCTGATCAGCATGAAACCCCGTTTCTGGTCGTAGACCTGAAAACGATCGATCGTGCCTATGATGACCTGACAGCGGGTTTTCCGTACGCCAAGGTGTACTACGCGGTCAAAGCCAACCCCGCCAATGAAGTGCTGGGCCTGTTGCAGGACAAGGGCTCGAATTTCGACATCGCCTCCATTTACGAGTTGGAGAAGGTGCTGGCGCTGGGCGTCAAACCGGAACAGATCAGTTACGGCAACACCATCAAGAAGTCCCGTGATATCCGTGCGTTCTATGAGAAGGGCGTGCGCATGTACGCTACCGACTCCGAAGCGGATCTGCGCAACATCGCCAAGGCCGCGCCGGGCTCGAAAATCTATGTACGCATCCTTACCGAAGGCTCAACCACGGCTGACTGGCCGCTGTCGCGCAAATTCGGCTGTCAGAGCGATATGGCCATGGATCTGCTGGTACTGGCCCGTGAGCTGGGTCTGGAACCCTACGGCGTCTCGTTCCACGTGGGTTCGCAGCAGCGCGACATCGGTGCGTGGGATGGTGCCATTGCCAAGGTCAAGGTCATCTTCGAGCGTCTGAAAGAAGAAGACGGCATCATCCTGAAGATGATCAACATGGGAGGCGGCTTTCCGGCCAACTACCTGACCAAGACCAATACCCTGCAGACCTACGCGGAAGAAATCACCCGCTTCCTGCACGAGGATTTCGGGGACGACCTGCCGGAGATCATTCTGGAACCTGGCCGCTCGCTGATTGCCAATGCCGGTGTACTGGTCAGCGAAGTGGTGCTGGTGTCGCGCAAATCGCACACCGCGCTGGAACGCTGGGTGTTTACCGACGTGGGCAAGTTCTCCGGTCTGGTGGAAACCATGGACGAAGCGATCAAGTTCCCGATCTGGGTCGACAAGCGCGGCGAGCTGGAAGAAGCCGTGATCGCCGGCCCGACCTGTGACAGTGCTGACATCATGTACGAGAACTACAAGTACGGTCTGCCGCTGAACCTGGCCATCGGTGATCGCATGTACTGGCTGTCCACCGGCGCCTACACCACCAGTTACAGCTCGATCGAGTTCAACGGCTTCCCGCCGCTGGAAGCTTTCTACATTTGATGGAATCTGGGGCGCGCCATGTGTCATGACGTGCCCCAGATTCTGATGCAGTTTACTTTCTGGGGGTAGGCAAGTTTTGGTCCCACGGATCGTCGGGGTAGCGTTTGCCGCGTGCCTGAAGCATTTCGTAGATACCTTCCGACCATAATGAGGTAGACGTATCGTTGCGATTCCAATCCATTACGTACAGGCGATCCAGAATACGCCATTCGCTGGATCGTTTCTCAAATCGGTCTAAATAGCGCCCTGCTATCAGCATATCCTTGTCCAGACCGTCCTCCTCGATTTGCATGTAGGCAATTACATAGGTCTCGACTCGGGCATGGCTGCCATCCTCATCCAATTCGATCAGGACGTTGCCGATATGCTGCATACTGCGCAGCATATTATCCCGCATGGAGGCCGTAATGACATCGGCAAACTCCCAAGCGTTACCATTGAATGTCCCATGCGTGTCTGTCGCGTCCGGCCAATACGCAGACTTGAGCATGTCGGCGTCGCAGCGATCCACGCCATGGCAATAGCGGGAAAGAGCGTCTCTGATCGATTGTTTGGCCAGCAATTGGTCGATGGCGCGTTCTCGTGAAGTCGGTTCAGCCATGTCGCCTCCTCAGCGCCGATCAGTCAGGTAATCATTGAGCACTTCATGAAACCTGCGGACCCGCGCTTCTTGCTCAGTAAGCAAGGCGTCACGGTAGCCTCGGGAGTGCAGGCCCTTCTGCTGGTTGACAGCAACACTTAGATCCTCATCGATGAAGTCGCCGACCTCGTCAATACCGAATGTGAGGATCTCCGGTTCGGCCTCTTCCCAGAGTTTAGGGCCGCCTACGGTCATGATGCTGTCCTCACCCTTTATTTCCGGGTACAAGCCCCAGTACTCGAAGGTGCACTTCTCGGGGTCGGTTGGGTGCGGCTCCGTGCGGAAGAAGTGGATGGCACCGTCCATCGGCGTGCCGGTAATGGTCAGATTGGGAAATGCGGTGTAATGAAAAAAGTCGGTGAGTTCATCGTCACTCAAGCGAGCCATATATTCGTGCCCGCGAGACGGCCCTAGCTTGCGCTTCTGTTGCTGTAATGCCAAGCGGGCCTCAGCAGGTTGGCCAGTATAGTCCGCAGGATCCAGGCCCCAGGTCTTCAGCAGGTTGGTCCAGTAATCGTTGTCATGCACGTAGCGGGAGGATGGCTGACCCAGCTCCAGTGCACGATTGTGACCATTTGCGTACATCTCGAAGGTGTGACCAGAATAATCTTCAACTACGTAAACGCCCATGGTTGGGTGCACTATGCGGACGTGATAGGACTCATTGAAATTGTCGCAGGCGAACTTCCAGTTGCAATTGACTTCTACTTTTCGCCAGACGATGCGTTTCATCTTGTCCATGTCGCGGTTCGCGAATTGGGTAGGCAGCGGGTTTAGATACTCAAGCAGAGGCGTGGCGTCGGTAGCCATGTTGTACCAGACGAAACCACCCCAAGTATCGCAGCTGAGCTCAACAAGCTTCACCTTACCGCAGGGACTGCCTTCGCGGAAGTTCTCAGGGTCAGGGACGTTCAGTAGTACGCCGTCCTTACCGAACTCCCAGCCGTGGTATGCACAGGTAAAACGCTCCATTCCCCCTGCCTCACCCCATACCAACCGATTGCCTCGGTGTGGGCAAACATTATAGAAGGCCCGGAAGGTGCCATCCTCTTGGCGTATGATCAGCACGGATTCCTGCATGAAATTGTGCACTACATAGTCCCCAGCCTGCTCCATCTCGGCTTCCCGTGCTCCGATATGCCAGACACGGGTCCACATGTGCTCCCACTCCTTCTGCATGAATTCCCGGGACCAGTAACGATCACCGGATATCACATCGCCTCGCAGGTTCTCGCTGGTTCCTCCATCCATTACAGATGGTTCGCTCCAGGCACTGCCGTCCCGAGCGATAATCTTGGTGTGGTCATCAAGCATCATGTTCATATTTTTACCTACAGTACAAATTGTTTTTATTAGACATCGGTGACTGTAATTTAGCAGAGAAAATCACCCATGTAAAAAAAAGCTCACCCAAAGGTGAGCTAAGAGACTGACAGCTGGAATACGAGCGGAACTCAGCTCGGGAGGTTCAGATACTTGTCTATAATCTGGTGGATATGTCGGATACGAACCTCCTGATAAGTTGCCAACGAAGCTGCGCCCTTGCGGCTGGTGAGCATACCTTCATGCTGATAACGCATGTTGTTGGTGTCTTGATCCAGAATGTCTGCGACCTGGGCGCTGAGATCCTCAACCAGAGAATAGGAATCTTCCACCCCTAGGCGTAAGGGAACCGCGGGCTCAGGGCGTTCCTCGTCTGGCTTGGTGGGTCGCAATACCAAGACTTCGAACAGACTTCTGTTGTGATCATCACCCAGTGGGCGGACGCGGTAGGCGATTGGGAAGGCCAAGCCGAGAAAAAAGTGGCCATTGGGAAAAACGAAATAACCAATCGTGTCTAAAGCTTCAGTTGTGGATAGACGGCTGCTGTCAATTCCGTACTCGTTCTTGATAATCTGACGGAAGTGGTTCGCCATGACCTGCCGAGCGGTCATGCCGGGCGGCACCTGCATGCGTTCACCATCGCCGCTGCCGTCACCAACCAGCATGGCGTCAAACAGTTGTTGTTCGGTAACCTCCTCGGTTATATTCGGACTCTTGATGCCATTGGCAACATAGACGCGATTGACATGATCGCCGAAAACGTCGTATTGGGAGTTGATATCACCGTTGGATGGCATCATTTGCGGATGGGTTTCCAGAACGTGGTACGATTCCAGAAATGCCTCGGAAGCGATCTTCCAGTTGCAGGGTAGCTCTTTCTCCACATGAACGGATACATATCTGTCTTCTAGGCCAGCATTGTGCGCATGTTCCGGTAATACCTCAAGATAGTCGCTCAGCGGGATGGCATTGGGATCCAGGTTAATAAAAACGAAACCGCCCCAGCAACCAACGCTCACTTGGGGAAGTTGGCACTTATTCTTCTCGACATACTGAAAATCCCATTCGCAGGGCAGGCGCTGGAGGCTCCCGTCCAGGTCCCAGCTCCATCCATGGAAAGGGCAGCGCAACTCGGCGGTAGTTCCCTCGCTTCCAGACGGTTTGAGTTTGGTTCCGCGGTGAAGGCAGGAGTTGATATAGCCCTTGACCTCACCATGTTGGTTGCGAACTACAAGGATAGAGTATCTACCGATGTCGTACACGTAGTAATCTCCCGGAGACGGGATGTGGTCTTCTCGACAGGCCCATTGCCAGGTCTTGCACCACAGATTTTCCATCTCCATCTCGTAAAAACGACGCGAGGTGTAGCGTTCAAAGGGGATGTCTTCGTTGCCCAGGAAGCGGTAATGCTCATTAGCCATCTCTGGCGGTTGGTCACCATCGTTCTTCAGGATATCCTGGACGCTAACGGAGGGGCAGCGGGCGACTTCGATTTCTGCGAGCGGGATGCGCTTGTCTGAGTGCATGGGGATAATTCCTCTTGTTTTATTTATATTGGTCAGTATAAATAAAAGGATTATGTTGTCAAAGCCTGTTTCTTTGCCATCCGTAATAGGGGTTGAAAAATCAGGATTCTGCACGCAGGTATCGTAGGAGGTAGCTATGCCAAGGATCGTTGATCACGACCAGCGTCGCTCTGAGCTGGCAGATGCTGCACGATTCATCGTCGCACGAGAAGGTATTGATGCTCTGACAATTGCCAAGGTGGCTACAGTGACGGGCTACAGTACCGGTGTAGTGAACCACTACTTTTCGAACAAACGGCAGATGCTGTTGCACACTTATATAAGCACTGTTGAGCGCGCGCGTAATCGGCTTGAGCCATTGCTGGCAGGCACCCCACCTGAATTGGATGCTTGCCTGCGTGCGTTTCTGCCCATCAACGAAGCGCAACGGGATGAGTGGTTGCTGTGGTTTTCGTTCTGGGGATTGGCCATCACCGATGAGCGATTCGAATCAGAGCAGCGTAGCCGTCTGCTGGGCGCGCAGGAGATGTTTCGCATGGTGTTTGCGGGGTTGGTTGAGCATCAGTCTTTGCCGCAGGATACAGATGTCGACTTTCTAGCGCAGCATTGCGTGACGCTGATTAATGGTGTTGCAGTGCAGGCCGTGTTTGATCTCGAGAAGTGGGGCTCTGAGCGCCAGTGTGACACTATTACGCATGCACTGGCGCTGCGCTGAGTTCGATACTCAGAGGCGTCTAAGGTGTGTTGTTGGATTGCTTTCCGTCCGTTGATTCAGAAGGAAAGCTCAGCACACCTTCCCGCAACGCAATTAGCAGGTTGGCCACAAAACCCACCAAGACCTGCTCCCGCTCCTTGTTTTCGATATCCCTGTTAATAAGCAGACCTTCAAACGTCGCTCGGACGAGATCATAACTGAGCTCGAAGCTCTTGCGATCCAGATGCGACCACTCAGGGAATAGGTGTTGAATATTGTCTACCCAAATCTTGAGATAGCGTTCGGCCTGAGGAACAAAAATGGTGCGCAGCTCTTCATCCGTGCGGGCTGCGACGTGGAGTTCCACGTACGCCTGATACTCCTGGGTCGTGCAGGACTCCCAGAGCGTCTTGATCCCCATGTTCAGCGCCACACGGTCATGCTCGGATAGTTGGCTGACGCTGTTACTGAAGTTTTCCATGCGCTTGTAGAAGGTGTAGTCGACTACAGCTGTAATCAGATCCTGTTTACTTGGGTAATGATGCAGCATGGCACCGCGAGATATTTTAGCGACCTCGCAGATCAGCTGAGTTGTGGTGCGGGCATACCCCTGAGAGGCTAGGCATTCTATCATTCCATCAAGTATGGCCAGCCGCGTCTCTGCGCTGCGCCGCTGTTGATGTCCCGCGTTACTGTCACGCAATACACTGACTTCAGCATGAGTAGGGAAAGAGGCTTTCATGTTGTTCCATATCAGATTAGGCTCTAGTCTAGGTAACGTACAGGGTTCTTTCCGTCCCACCCGATGGCGGCTGAGGCTATCGTGTGAAACAGCTCTCTGATTCCGGGATTATCCTGAATCACCTCGACCATACATGCCGTCGGCCCGCTGCGCGTATCGATGTAAGCATACCGCATGTCTCCGAAAATAGCCTCGGTTGCGGGTACAAAGCCGGCTGCCCGATACAATGCCATTTCCCGCTCGTAATCGTCTACGATTACTGCCAAGTGATGAAACCCCGAGCTGCCTTTATCTACGCTGTCGCGGTAAGCAGAAGGGCCCTCGCTGAGTTGTTGGATGAGTTCAATTTGGATGGGCCCCGCTTGAGCCATGGCCACATTGAAGGCAAGCTCGGCCGGTTGTCCACGGTAAAATACAGGCTCCGGCTGCAGATTTTCCATGACGAAGAAGGGACCTACGCCAGCTTTATGCAGCCAGGCGTCCATCGCGCTTTGCAGGTCATCGACGACCCACGACATCTGCAGATAGTGTGCTGAAACTGAGTTGTTATTCACTTGATGCTTCTCCAATTAGGCAGCGCCTTTTTCAGATTGTTAGGATGTGTGGAACTTCTGGTGTCCACGGCGGCCATTTGTCTTACACCATTTTTGCCCACGTTATGCACTGTTCCAAATGCGCTTACTTTGCTCAAAACGGTCAAGGCAACGTCCTCTGATAATAATGCCGTCATCGATAGTGTGGTCGTATGCGGCAGTTTTGCCGTGCTCATGCTGCAGTCGGTATAGAATACCGACTGCAGCAGATCCGCATCCACGTGATCGAGTGCTTTCGGGCGAGTCAGCCTCTGCTCGAGCACACTCCTTATTGTCGGGGTCAGCCCGTCGCGATCAATGTCGGGTCGGTAATCCTCCCTACAAGAACCAGACCATCTTCAACCTTTACATCGAAGCAGCTTACTGACTTATAAGCTCCGCCCAGGCATCGGCCATTGGTAATATCAAATCGTGCCCCATGTAATGGACAGGAAATGAACTTGCCGCGGATCCGCCCACCTTCAAATGAGGCGCCCGCGTGAGGGCATTTGTCCTCGATGGCGTGGAAGGCCCCTCCTGCATTGCATATCAGGATGTCGCGGCCATTGACATTAACGCGTTTGGACTGACCAGCTGCTACATCGCTTTCGGCGCAGACGGTGGTGTAATTGATGCTATCTATATTGTTTTTCATCATACGGACTCCGGTACTTTGTTTGATTGAGTGGTTTGTAGGCATGCATCGGCGTCAGGTGCTGGATGAGTGAGTGAGTGAGCGCGCATACCAACATTCACAGCTACGGCGCCGGAACCGCTGGGCAGCAGGAAGTGCGATAGGGCTGGGATCAGTATCAGCGCTCCTATCATGTTCCACAGAAACATGAAGGTGAGCAAAATACCCATGTCAGCTTGGAACTTGATCGGCGAGAATGCCCAGGTCACTACGCCAACGGCTAACGTGACGCCAATCAGCGCCACGACTCGTCCAGTAGAGGTCAGCGCTTGTCCATAAGCCTGGGCCAGGCTGGCACCACGCCGCTGCGCAGCAAGCTGAGCGCCCAGCAGATAAAGTGCGTAGTCGACCCCGACGCCAACACCGAGGGCAAGCACTGGCAGGGTGGCGACCTTGACGCCGATGCCGATCCAGACCATCAGCGCTTCGCACAGGATGGAGGTGAACACCAGCGGCAGTACTGCCACAAGGGTTGCGCGCCAGCTGCGGAAGCTGATCAGACAGAGGGTGATGACAACTGCATAGACCAGCCACATCATTGCTGAGTTAGCTTTCTCAACCGTGATATTGGTGGCGGCTTCTACGCCTGCAGAGCCGGCGGCTAAAAGGAACTGATGATCGCCATTACTGTGCTCAATGGCGAAACGTTCAGCTACCTCGACCACCTGCTGCAGAGTTTCAGCTTTATGATCTTTGAGATAGACAACTACCGCAGCGACAGACCAGTCTTTGTTAATCAGTTCTGGGTTATAGGCTGCTACCAGATTGAGACTGGCTGATAGAACAGACTGTTCGCGGTTTACGGAAAGCCATTTTGGGGAGCCTTCATAACTTGCCGCTGTAACGAAGCGCATGTGATGCGCCGGGGATACCGTGGTTTGGACCGATGGTAGTTTGCGCATCTCCTGTTCAAGTCGATCCATTTCGATCATGGTCTGGTGGCGGCCGATACCTTCAGTGGCGGTCTTCACGATTACCACGAACTGATCGGAGGACAGGCCGTAGTTCTCGGTGATAAAGGCGTTGTCGAGATTATAGCGTGAGTCCGGACGCAGTTCCGGCGCTCCGGCATCGAGATCACCTACTTTTAGGTCCTGCCGAATGTGGAGGCCGGCGAGGGTCAGCAGTGCCATCACGCTTAGCAGCGCGACCGCGTGGCGGCGTTCAGTGAATCTGACAAAATATTTCTGCCAAGCGGGTTGTGCTTGAGATGTTTCGGCTGCGACGGCCCTGGCTGCTGCTTTTCCGCCTACGCCCAGGTAGGACAGCATAACGGTCAGCAACACCAAATTGGTAATTATCAGTACGAACACGCCAATGCTGGCTGTCAGCCCGAGATCACGAATTACAGGGATGTCGATCACCAGTAGCACTGCAAAGCCGAACATGTCGGTGATCAGAGCTATCAGCCCTGTGCCCGCGAGTTTGCGAAAGCTGTACCGAGCTGCGACGTAGCGGTGACAGCCTCGGCCGATCTGCTGCATAGTCCCGTTCATTATCTGGGTGCCATGGCTGATGCCGATGGCGAATACCAAAAAGGGCACCAGGATGGAATACGGGTCCAGACCGAAACCCATAAGATTGACCAATCCCAGTTGCCAGATTACGCCCAGCAGAGAGCAGCCCAGGACCAATAGGGTGCTTCGCAGGCAGCGACTGTATGAGTACATCACCACGGCAGCGAGAATCGTGGCAACCAGAAAATAGGCCATCATCTGCTGAATGCCGTCGATCAGGTCGCCGGTGACCTTGGCGAATCCGACAATGTGAATGGCTAGATCTGCTGATTGTTTGGAGCGGATTTTCTGCTCGAGTTCGCGCGATAGTTCGGCGTAATCGAGTGCTTCGCCGGTAGTTGGGTCACGATCAAGGAGCGGGACTACAATCATGCTGGAGCGCAGGTCATTGGAAACCAGACTGCCCACTAGGCCAGCACGTTGAACGTTCTGGCGCAGTTGTTCCATCGCATCGCGAGAGCCGTCAAAGCGGTTTGGCATGACGGGGCCACCCTTGAACCCCTGCTCTGTGACCTCGGTCCAGCGCACGGCGGGGGTCCACAACGACTTCATGAAAGACCGGTCGACTCCGGGCAGTAGAAAAGCCGTGTCACTAATATCCTGTAAAGCCTGAAGATATTCTTTGTCGTAGATATCACCATTCAGATGCTGCACGTTTATGCGGATGCCGTTACCCAGTCCACGCAGCGCGTCCTGATTCTCCAGATAGTTTTGGATGTACTCATGGGACTGTGGTAGCACCTTTTCGAAACTGGCGTTCATGCGCAGTTGTGTTGCTTGGTATCCCAGAAATACAGTGATCAGCGCGAAGAGCAGTAGGAAGAGCGCTCGGTGGTTGAACAATATGCATTCAGGCACGCTGCCGGAGCGCCTATTAAACTCATTGACGTCCGCGCACGCGGGCATCCGTTCCTGTTCAGGGTTTATGTAAGTGCTGTTCATGGCAGCAGTTCCTCGGATGGCTCAGAAGGCGGGGTCGCCTTACGTTTAATGGGTTGGCGGACCAGTCCGTGCCACCCTGCCAGCACGAAGTTATTGGAAGATGCGGCGGTGATACCGGCATAGAGCATCGGGCGAACAGCACTGAAGGTTGTGAAGTGAGTACCTCCGTCCTGGCTCAGCACCAGGCGGCCTCCTGCAGTGATCAGCATGACTTTGCCGCCATCGCCGGATACAGCCCCAGCAGTTAAGCTGTCCTCCACATTGGTCGGTACCATCTGCCAGGAAGCCCCTCGATCGCTGCTGGAGAAGGCGTTTCCTTTTAGACCGAATGCGATCACCCGCTGATCATTACCTGTTACACCGAAGAAGCTGCCGTCGTAGCTGGTGTGCACGGCAGTGAATCGGTCAGCAGCCCGGTCCAACCTGAAAACGGTTCCCTGTTCTCCCACTACATACACGTCCTGACCAACGGCACGGATGTCGTTCAGATTGAGAAAATGGTCGTTGTCCATCCGATGCAGCCATGGCATCCAGGACTTACCTCCGTCCTCTGTCTTGCGTGCCATGCCAAATGCTCCAACCACATAACCGGTCAGCTCATCTTCGAAATGGACACCGAGGTACGGTAGGATGGCCCCTGCTTCGGTGTTGAACAACAATTGCTCCAGATATGGTTGTATCCAGTCGTTATCGAGGGTGAGCTCTCGTTGATAGTAAGGGGCAAGTACTTCAGCCGCAATTCTGCCGTCCAGCTGCTTATGCCAGGTTTCGCCACCGTCGTCACTATGCAGAATGACGCCTTCGTGGCCCACGGCCCAGCCTTTGATATCGGTTGGGAAATGCACGGCGGTCAGGTCTGACTGAACGGGTACCTGCGCTTGGCGCCAGCTTTCACCTTGATCGTCAGATAGTAAGATCAGGCCGCGTAAGCCTGCGGCCACGAGGCGCTGCCCGGCCTGGACTACAGTCAGCATGGGTTGCTGATCGGCCAGGACGGCACTTTGTATCTGCGCGGCGGCAGTATCCAACGGGTCTTGGAAGCGCGGCAGTGTTTCAGCCTGGGCTGCGCTGATTGTCGCGATGAGTATCAGGCTGCCGATAGCACCCGATAACTTGGTGGGTAGTCGATATCGCATGACTGTTCCTATCAGATTGTTGTTCTATGGATATGGAAGTTATCGCAAGGTGATGTCTATAGTGGCCGTATCAGCTCCAGAACCTCTTGAGTACGGCAGAAGTCGTTGCCGGCTAGCCTGCCCAGTACATCCAGCCTGCGCGGATCTACGCGTCCTTCTATGTCCAGTACCTGATCGTCGATATGGGCGAGTAGCACATCCGCATATACCGTATACCAGCGTGGTTTTTCCGGGGGATAGGGAATGATTTGTGCCAGACGACATTCGAAGCTCACGGGCGAGTCCCGCACTCGCAGTGGCTTGATTAACGCCGAGGGGATGCCCACGATCGAGGCGTGCTCGAACTCGCTGATCTCAGGTGACAGGGAGGCGGAGGATTCATTCATCTGCCCGGCAAGTGAAGCGCTAACCAATTGGATTGCCAACTCGCCGTTATCCCGGATGTTATTCAGCGTATCTTTGAGCTTGCCATTCTCATGGGCGGCAATGTTGACCATCAGCGTGGCGGGCTTGTCGCAGATGATCTGAAAGAAACTGAAAGGTGCAAGGTTATTCACGCCAGCATTCGAGCGCGTCGATACCCAAGCTATAGGGCGTGGCGTGACGGTGCAGGCTAGCCAGCGGTAGCTCTCAGCGGCGGTAAGTTTCGAAAAGTCGACTTTCATGGTGATCTCATATTTCCGGCACATCAGGTCGCAACGCGCTCATAAGTGTGGTTGGCGCACTCAGATGAATACGCCAGTCCGGGTTTTAGAATGTTGCTGATAGTGTCAGCGAGATCCAGTCGCGGTCATTCCACATGAATGCGCCGTTGCCGCTGGTGTAAATGCCGTTCTGGGTCTTGGCTCGTGCGTCATAGCCGTTGTACTGCAAGGTGGCCTTGTAGGTCTGGCGATACAGAGCGCTGATGCCGGCGGTATAGACCATCGCTCCTTGAGCCACCCCCCCGTTGAGCGTTGCAGCGTTGCCAGATACGCCGTATTGAACGAACAGTGGCATGCTCAAGTCCAGCCCCGGGTACACCTGGAGCCATTGGGGCGTGACGCTGGCAGCTACCGCTAAGGAGTCATCGGTGGAGCAGCCGTCCCACTTGCTGCCTGTCGGGCAGCCGCCGTCGTTTTCACCGTTGTAGAGCTCCTTATTGTCACTGACCGAGAGCTTGCGGGTGTAGGCCAGCTCCATCACGGCGGTGCCGGTGTCGTAGAACCGATTAGGTGTCAATCCGCTTATTGCATTGGCGATGACGTTCAGAGTATCGCCTCGGGCACCCTCATGCCCCAAGCCTGTGGTGTTCATCGCACTGTTAAGCGCGGTGTCCTTGCGCCACGACAGTTCGAAGCCTGTGCTCAGTGTGCCTATCTGCTTATCGAGGCTGAGACCGATCAGAGTGACGTCATCGGCGTGTGCAAGATGGTAGCTGCGCATGCTGCCTGCGCTGTCATACTCTGCCATTGGAGCCCAAGGTTGTACTTCATCAAGTCGTCGGTAGTAGACGCCGAGCGTGCCCTGAAGCCATTCAGGTGTCCAAGAGAGTTTAACGCCGAAGTTGTTGTTGATTTCGTCAGGCTCGTAATCACTGCCGCGCGAGAGTCCACCGAGCATACGGTCTGGTCCGTACCAGAGGAACCCGGCTGCCCCCAGATAGGTACCGCCTTCCGGGTTGCGGTTTGGCTGGAATTCCAGGAAATACTGGGTGGCGATGCTGAGGTTATCGCTGAGTTGCGCCTCATACAGAATCTGGGCGCGAGGTATCGCCAGTTCCTTCGCCTCCGTACCTGGAGAAGCCGACCCCTTGATGTTGTCCGCTGCGTTCTGCGAGTAGTTGATCCCCTGGGCTCCGAAGAACACGGCGTTGCCCCAAAACTGGGTCAGCCTGCCCAGACGTACCGAGTAGTTATCACGGAATGCGAACAGGAAAGCATCCAGTACCTGTGCACCGCTGCGATAGTAGCGGTCAGTGTAGCTATCGTACTTGTTACCAGAGTAGCTGGACCCCGCGGGCATGACAGCGGGATCAAACTCAACGTCACTGTCATACGCGAAGTCTCGCCAGGCCGAACCGCTGAGACGGAAGCCGAAGTCCTTCTTGTAGATAACATCCAGTTCTGACAGAACGTTAATGCGGTTGGTTACGATATCACCAGCATCCGAAAACTTCTTGTTTGACTCATGGAACGCCGGGTTGTTGAGAATTCTGTCGTCGGCATCCTTGACGCGCATACCTAGGTTGTACTGTACGGTATTGTCCCAATGTACGGACATGTCATCGGACGAGTATGCCTGAAATCCGTAGGCATTACCGGTGATTGCGCAAACGCCTAGCATTCCTAATAGCGTGAAATGTGGCAGGGCAGGGCTTGGAGTCTTTATTTTCTTCATATCTACTTCCTGATTATTAAGACTGCATCTGTTATGAGGTTCGGTAAACGTTCCGAATTTCCCTTTTATTAGCGGATGCCGCGACCCGACAGTGAGGTGGAGCGATACTTGGTCGGGTTGCCAGTGTCATCGAACACTTCCAGCTTGGCATTTGGCAGGTTCACGACGTTACCCATCAGGTAGTTGTTTTTGGTGAAGTCATACCAGTTGACCATAGCGTAGTATGTCTCGTGATCCCATGTTGCAACTGTCGGGAAAAAGCCGATACGGTAGATTTCGCCGGCATTGTCATAGGACTCGGTGGCGGTTACGGCCCACGTGTCTTCATCAATGTAGAAAGTGCGTCTGGAATAGGTGTGGCGCTCGCCAGGTTTAACGGTACCTTCTACCACCCAAACACGATGCTTCTCCCAGCGCATGACCTCCGGTTTGACGAAGTTATCGTCTAGGGAGTCTTCTCGCGAAGCAACCAGCAGGTCGTAATTGTTATAGGGCACATAGATTTCCTGCTTGCCCATGATCTTCCAGTCAAACCGATCGGGGCGGCCCGCGTAGCCGTTGATCTCGTCATAGAAGATTGCGCCACCATAACTGGCAATAGGAGTATCGTATGCGAACTCAGGTGCAATTCGCACACGGCGCTGCCCTGGTGTATAAGACCACGTCTGGGAGTCTTGCTTGTCGTAGTTAATAGAGTAATGCTGTAGCAGGATATAACCGTTCTGAGCGGGCGGGCCTATAGTTGTACTGTGGAACATCCGCGAGTTAGAGCTTTCCAGCTTATCCTTGGTGGGGTCTGCGTACAGGTTAACTGGATGATAGTGTATGTCGCCTAAGCTGGTTCTGTGGCCGCTGGCGTCTACCAAGGTGGCCGACTGCAATGCATGAGTGCGAACGCCCTCAGCGTATCTCAGGAAGTTGTTCCAGATTATTTCAAGTCCGTTCTTTGGAATAGGAAAAGGCGCGCAAGCGTAGGCATTTTCCACGCCAAGTCCAGACTCGGTCAGGGAGGCATTTAGAGCGTTGCTCTTACAATGGTTCAGAACATAATCCGGGTAGCCAATCGTTCTATGCGTCTGATAGATATCCATGCGGAAGTCCGGGAACCTCTGAAGCAGAGCTTTTGCACCAACTGTCAGATGGTTCTCATGTTCGGCGATATTTGCGCCAGAAACCGAGAACAGTGGTTTTTCGTCCGCAAAGGGGTTCGGGTAATAACCAGCGCCCGCGACAAAGCCGGGTGGTGAGAAATTCCGAGACAATCCACCTGTGTATTCGGGAATAGAGCCGTCGGCGTTAGCGAACTTCTCAGCACCATGCAGAGTAAGGGTAGTGCCGAGAAGATTTGCTTCCTGTTCGGAAACGGCTGCAGAGACATTCACGGAGATGGCCAGCGCTACTGCTACAGAAGTAGTCGTAAGGGGGGCGATCCGTTCACGCAAGGTTTTTATGCTCATTTTTTGCCTACTTTTATTGTTCTTAAGATACAGTGTTATAAACCGTTGTATGATTAGTTGTTGTTCTCTATTTTTATTAGGCCCTCATTAAGTTTATTTATAAAGAATGGTTGTTCCTCATTGCCTCCAAGCGCTGCTCAGAACTGGGTAAACCGCGCAAGGTGATGCCTCCATTGACTTGCAGGTTCTGTCCAGTCATGAAGCATTCGTCATGGGCCAGCCATGCCACTGCGGCGGCAATATCCTCGCTGGTGCCGAGGCGTCCCAGCGGGAAACAGTTGGTAAAGAACTCAACAAGGGCGGCATTCTGGAATACGCCTTCTGTCATCGGCGTATCGGTTAGTGCAGGGGAAACTGAATTGGCTCGTATGCCATACTTGCCGAACTCATTTGCGACAGCGCGCACCACATGATCGATTCCAGCTTTGGTACCCATGTAGGAGGCATAGTTTTCGCTCAGAACGGTTGCCGTGACAGAGCTGATGTTGATAATGGAGCCACCCCGGTGACGCATTGTATCCACCAGCACCTGGAGAAACTGGAAAGGGCCTTTGAACTGAACGTTCAGCATGGTCAACAGGTCCTCCTCACTTATGTCGCAGAATGGGCTGGCATGTGCCCAGCCTGAAGCGTTAACTGCGATATCTGGGGTACCAAAATGGTCGGTGCAACCTCGAGCCAACTGCTCGATATCTTTTTTCACTGTGACGTCGCAGGCAATCGGATGCATCTTGTGAGACCTTGCGGCGAATTTCCGCAGCTCCTCCATATTGCGGCCGCTCACCACCACGCGAGCCCCTTCGTCCACCAGTCGCTGTGCGATGACCTGCCCCATATTTCCCGGCTTGCTGGCACCAAGCACCAGCGCTACCTTTCCTTTAAGTTTCATTCGTTCTTGGTCCTTTCTTGAGTTGATGTGGGCGCATTACGGGTATCGACTGCTGTGAGTAGTTCCAATGCAAAAACTTGGTTCGGGAGCGTTTCCTGAATTTCTATAATGTTGTCGTCAGGATCTCGGCCGTAAGCCGCCCATAGCTCGCCGAAGTTCTCCGGTGCCGTGTTGAAAGGCATGCCGGCAGCGAGCAGTCGTGCGTATTCATGCTGGATATCCACCACGTCCAAGCAGATATGTGTGTATCCCGGGTCGCATGGACGCAGACGTTCTTGGGTCCGGGGCTCAGGGCTGCTGTATTCGAATAGCTCCAGATAGCAGTTGCCTGCGCTCAGCATGGCGCCCCGTGTTGCTGAATTCTCCAGGCCCACCACCTTGTCAATCAGATCGCTGCTGTCCCAGCCGAACCTGTCCACCAGGGTGAATCCGATAACCTGACAGTAGAAATTCACCAGCCGGTCGAGGTTTGCTGTGGTGATCGAGGGGTGATGTATCCCACGGATCATGGTGTGATCCTCTCGCCGCTCATGTACTTGTCCACCGTCTGTTCAAAGTGGCGCAGCCGAACTTCCTGATAATTGGTGAGAGTCTGACCCGGTTTCTTCGATGTCAGCATTCCTTGCTGCTGGTTGCGGAGGTTGTCAGTATCCTGGTCAAAGACATGACCGAAGCTCGGGTCCATGCCCGGTACCGTGGTGAAGGAGTCTTCTTCCCTGAGGCGGACCGGGACAGCCGGTTCCGGTCGGGGGCCATTGTCTGGAACAGGGCGCAGAATCAGCAGCTCGAACAGGGTTCGTCCGGTATCCATACCAATCGGCCGGAAACGATAGACCATGGGCAGCGAGATGCCTGGGAACAACACCATGTTGGGAAATAGGTTGTATTCCATAGTGTCGAGCATTTCAGTATCGGTAAACTGGGACAAGTCGACGCCATACTTCTCGCTCATAATGCCGCGCAGCATTCGCGCCATGGCCACCCGGGCAGTTTCGCCAGCTTCTAGCTTGGGCGGCTCGGTGACGACAGTGCGGTCGCCCACTAGCATGGTGTTTAATAACTCCTGCTCGGTTAACGGCTGCTCCAGATGCGGACTGTTAACGCCGTTAGTGGCATAGAAGCGCGAAACATGATCCCCAAAGATGTCGTACTGGGTATTCTCATCGCCATTGCCGTAGCGCAACTGGGGGTGGGTCTCCTGGGTATGGTAGTTTTCCATGAATGCTTCCATGGTCGACTTCCAGTTGGCGTTGATCTCCTTCTCTACATGGACCTCAACGAAACGCTTCGACAAGTCCCAATCTTTGAAGTGTGCTGGCAGTACACCCATGAACTCTTCCAGAGTAGGTGCATCAGGATCCATATTGATGAAAACGAAACCGCCCCAAAGACCCACACGGATTTCGGGGAGTTTGAACTTGTTTCGGTCCTGTTCGACATGCGGCAGATCCCAAGGGCATGGCAACCGTTCCAGATCACCGTCCAGGCTCCAGGTCCAGCCATGGAAGGGGCAGCGAATGCTTGGGGAATTTCCTTCCGCGCCGGATGGTTTGAGCTTGGTGCCTCTGTGCAGGCAAGCGTTGTAATAGGCTTTGACGGCGCCATCTTGGGTGCGTACTACAATGACCGAATAATGACCGACTTCATAAACATGAAAGTCACCCGGCTCAGGAATGTGTTCCTCACGGCAGGCCCATTGCCAGACCTTGGGCCACAACAGTGCCATTTCACGTTGAAAGAACGCTGGGGAGATATAGCGCTCATATGACATATCCTCGTCCCCAAGAAAACAAGGCGCTTCCATGGCGAGCACATCCGGGACTGGGCGTCCGTCACGGTGGATAATTTCCTGGGTCGACGGTGCGCCGGGGCAACGCGCTTGGCCGAGTTTGCTGGTGGTTATATTCACAGTCATGGTTGCTCCTCAAGATTATTGTTTAGATATTTATCCAGCGTCTGAGAAAGGGCGTATGCGTGACTCCTGATAACGACCCAGATTCAGCAGCTGGTTCTTCGAGGTTTTCATGCCTGTCTGCATACGGGGTAGATTGCCCTTGTCCTGCTCTGTTGGGTTTTTATCGTCGTTCACTGTTCGCCCTCTTGTTTGGTTTGTTGTTCGGAACAGTTGCGTGTCGCGCGGCTCAGGTACGATCGGTGAGGTTGATGCCAACAGCTTGGTCGGGTCGAACGATCCACTCCTCTCTGGCCAGCAGCCCTTTAGCGGAGCCGGTCGTCAAGCCGCTACCGGTCGGCCGTCGATCGGCCCATTTCTGCGCGAAATACTCCAGACTGGGCCACCAGCTCGATTCAGTCCCATCGAAGTCACTTGATGTGCCGGGCAGGGCAGCAATCCTGGTCAGCCGCAGCGGCTTTGCTCCAGGCATCAGGTAGGGAGCGTCGCCTTGCAGCCAAAGATTCGCGAAGTCATCCGCGGCAAGCGTTGCAGCCCGCTGCACCGTCAGCATTACTTTGATCGGCTGGTCCAGTGAGCACAGAACGGGGGCGTCGATAAGTACTTGTTCGCGGCCTACGATGGATGTAGATGGCAAGGTCATGAAATTGGCTTCGTCTGGCTTGGCGCCCTGCTGATATTCGTCGCTGGCCTGTAGACGCTGGAGGTCTTCTGGGTGATTGATCCAGAGCTCCGGAGCGCCGTCTGCTACTGACTCCCAACCAGGCATCTCGATATCCATACGATGATTCTGTATATAGCCATGGAAATAACCTGCCTGAATCAACCGCAGGGCGAGCTGACGGTGAACGGTACGCCAGTGGTTGCTGAAGTCGGATTGAGTCAGGTCTGCGCGTTTTTTGATGAGGGTAATCACTTTCAGGCAGCCCATATTGCCTCCAAGCTTCCGGAGCCTTGTGGAATACCTGAGGTAGTCCTATCTCTGCTTTTTAAAAAACAGGACGGACGGCATCTAAAATGCGCTTGCGGGTAAGTGGAGACTATAGAATAGAGTCTATAGGTCGACTTGGATAAGAGCCTGACACTGGGCATGGATACGTGAGTCCGATTTTGTTTTTATATATTTCAGCTGATCCTACCAACACCAATATTTTTTTCAAGCAATCCGTACTGTTTTTTTTATAACGAGTTTTTTTGACTTGTGGCAGGGACGCGGACGACCTTTGTCTCCATGCGGCAAGCAGCAGTAACATGGCGACAAAAAAGGGGGAGAATGAATTACTTAGGCCTATTCTAGGTTCGTGGATATCAGGTAGATAGCGAACCAAATCCCGCTCGAACACGCGGATACACGATATCTGCGGGCCGCTTCCCTTCATGAGTCTGCGACACGATGCGCGGATGAGCCCGAGCATCAAAAAGGAGGGCGTCCATGAGGTTGTTCGGCCTGGAGCTGTTCGCCCGAGCAAAGTTCAGGTTGCTCGTTTTGATAGAGCAGGCTGGCGGCTTCCTCGTCGACGATCACAGTGGCGTCGGGATGAAGCTGGAGGGCTGAAGCCGGGACGGCTTCGGTAACCGGGCCCTTGACCATCTGGCTGATGCATTCGGCTTTGCCGCAACCACTGGCGATCAGCAGGATGGACTTGGCTTGCAGAATATTCTTGATGCCCATGGTAATGGCGGTGGTGGGCACCTCATCAAGGCTATTGAAAAAGCGCTGATTGTCCTCGCGGGTCTTGTCACTCAGCCGGGCCAGGAAGGTCTCCTGTGCGAAGGAAGTACCCGGTTCGCAGAAGCCAATGTGCCCATTACTGCCAATGCCCAGTAATTGCAGATCTACCGTGACACTGTTCAGTAGCCGATTGTAGGTGTCGCACTGGGCTTGCAGGTTACCGCCTTCGGTGCAGGGGATATGCACATTCTCCGGGCGCAGGTCGACATGCCGGAACAGGTTGTCATGCATGAAGCGGTAGTAGCTCTGTTCATGGTTGCGTGGCAGCTCGCAGTATTCATCGAGATTGAAGGTCTGCACGTCCTTAAGGGATATGTCGCCGGCACGATAGCGTTCCACCAGATATTGATAGGTGCCCAGCGGCGTACCGCCGGTGGCCAGCCCAAGGATGCAGTCCGGCTTGGTGCGCACAAGGTCGGTGATGATGCTGCCGGCTGCATCGCTCAACTCGTTGTAGTCCCTGACAATGATGACGTTCATGGCTGCGGCTTTCCTCTGGTGACTGACATCGGCCGATTCCGCGGAAGAGCTGATCATCGCGACAAGGCGCGAAATTCTACTGTGGATGCCAGATCGGCGAAAGCCGAAATGAAAAAGCCCACACTGTCGCCAGGTGGGCCTTGTGCTATTCAGCTGGAGATCAGCTGAACTTCTGGATGTTCTGCATCAGTTCCTTCAGTGCTTCGATGTTGTCCTTCGGATGCACGGCATTCTCGAAGCTGCACAGCTGTTCGAAGTTGGCCTGCACGTCTTCCGGAGTGAAGCCTTCATCGGGATTGAAACCGATACCCAGTGAACGCTCCCAGCGTACCTTGCCCATCCAGCCACCGCCGACTTCGAACAGGCCTCCGGTTTCCTGGTTCTGCTCGGAACACAGGTATACCACCAGCGGGCTGACCAGTTCGGGCTTGAGTTTGTCGAAGGCGCCGGGTGGGAACAGGCCTTCAGTCATGCGGGTGCCGCCAGTCGGGGCAATGGCGTTGACGAAGATGTTGTTCTTGCGGCCTTCGATGGCCAGGGTGCGGGTCAGGCCATACAGACCCAGCTTGGCCATGCCGTAGTTGGCCTGCCCGAAGTTACCGTAGATGCCGGAAGTGGAAGAAGTGAAGATGATGCGACCGAAGTTCTGTTCCTTCATCCGATCCCAGGCTGCGTGGGTCACCTTGTAGGCACCCTCGACGTGCACCTTGTAGACCAGATCCCAGTCGGTGTCGGACATCTTGGCGAAGCTCTTGTCGCGCAGAATACCGGCGTTGTTCACCACCACATCGACCCGGCCAAAGTTGTCCATGGCGCACTGTACGATCTTGTCGCCATCCACCACGCTGTCCGGGTTGGCGATCGCCGTGCCGCCAGCGGCCTTGATCTCTTCCACTACCTTCAGCGCAGCTTCACTGTTGGCACCTTCCCCCTGGGCACTGCCACCCAGATCGTTAACAATGACCTTGGCGCCATGCTTGGCAAACAGCAGTGCGTGGGCACGGCCGATACCACCGCCAGCGCCGGTAACGATAACGACCTTGTCTTCAAAACGGATGTCGCTCATGGGGAATCTCCTTGGAAGGGTGCTTGAAAAATGGCCGACAGTGTTGAGCAGCCCGCCTCAGCTTGGCAAGGGCGCGGTGGCTGGTGAATGGTGATACATAAACACTGTTGCAGCTATAGCGCATCCGACCGCAGCTTGCAGCCGGATGCACTATGGACGGGAGTTACATCAGTTCGATGGCCACGGCAGTCGCTTCGCCACCACCGATGCACAGCGAGGCCACGCCGCGCTTGCCGCCGGTTCTTTGCAGGGCATTGATCAGGGTAACGATCAACCGTGAGCCGGTCGAGCCAACCGGGTGCCCCTGAGCGCAGGCGCCACCGAAGATATTGACCTTGTCATGATCCAGACCGTGCCCCTGAATGGCCAGTATGGCGACCATGGCAAAAGCTTCGTTGATCTCGAACAGATCCACGTCCTTCTTGCTCCAGCCGGTCTTGTTGAACAGGTTGGTAATGGCACCGACCGGGGCGATGGTGAACTCGCTGGGATCCTGGCTCTGGGTAGCGTGGGCCACCACGCGGGCCAGCGGCTTGAGGCCGCGTTTGGCGGCTTCGCTCTCGGTCATCATTACCAGCGCGCTGGCACCATCGGAGATGGAGCTGGCATTGGCCGCAGTGATGGTGCCGTCCTTGGCGAAGGCCGGACGCAGTGAGGGAATCTTTTCGATGTTGGCGTTGTGCGGCTGTTCGTCATCCTTGATCACCACCTCGCCCTTGCGGGTACTGACGGTGAGGGGCACGATTTCGCTATCCAGTGAGCCGTTCTCGATGGCTTTCTTGGCACGGTTCAGGGATTCGATCGCATAGGCGTCCATCTGCTCCCGGGTCAGGCCGTACTGGTCGGCGGTTTCCTGGGCAAAGGAGCCCATCAGGCGGCCGCTGCGCGCATCCTCCAGTCCGTCGAGGAACATGTGATCCTTGATCTCGCCATGGCCCATGCGCAGGCCGCCGCGGGCTTTCTCAATGATATAGGGCGCGTTGGACATGCTCTCCATGCCACCCACGACCATTACCTGGTTGGAGCCGGCCTTGAGTACATCGTGTGCCAGCATGACGGCTTTCATACCCGAGCCGCACAGCTTGTTGATGGTGGTGCAACCGGTGGCGGCGGGCAGACCGGCATTCAGCGAAGCCTGGCGGGCTGGGCCCTGCTTGAGACCGGCGGGCAGAACGCAGCCCATGATCACTTCCTGCACATCGGCTGGAGAAATGCCAGCGCGGGCCACCGCTTCGCGAATAACCACTTCGCCGAGATCCACCGCTGACAGACTCGACAGACTACCCTGGAACCCGCCCATGGGGGTGCGGACGCCACTGACTATAACGATGTTCTCGGACATGCTGACTCCTGAAATATGACTGATGGGTTATCTATGGTCATCAATCGACTTTATACGCGCAAATACCCCTTATTGTCGACCGCAAAGCTTTGTATGATCGGGTCACAAAACTGCCATGGTGTCCGCGCTAAAGCCTCGTTATAGTTGAAGCGACAGGCAATGTAGCGCTGCTACCAGACCCGCATAAGCCAAACAATAAGGTCGTCTCATGTTGAATACACGGATTTTACCGCCCGCTGCGCAGGCATACTCTACGCCCCTGCTGATCAAGAATTTACTACTGTCGGGGGCCCGTTATGAAGCCTCCCAGGAAATTGTCTACCGGGATATCAGCCGTTACAGCTATGCCACCTTCAATGAGCGCGTCCGCCGGCTGGCCAACGTATTGACCGACGCCGGAGTCAAGGCCGGGGATACCGTCGCGGTGCTGGACTGGGACAGCAATCGCTATCTGGAGTGCATGTTTGCCGTACCCATGATTGGCGCTGTGCTGCACACGGTGAACGTGCGGTTATCGCCGGAGCAGATCATCTACACCATGAACCATGCCGACGACATCATGGTGCTGGTCAACAGCGAGTTCCTGTCGCTGTATCAATCTGTCGAGTCGCAGCTGACCACTGTCACCAGTACCATTCTGCTGACCGATGGAGAGGACAAGTCCGCTGACCTGCGCGGCTTCGTTGGCGAATATGAACAACTGCTGGCGGCAGCCGCCAGCACCTACGATTTCGCTGATTTCGACGAAAATTCCATCGCCACCACCTTCTACACTACCGGTACCACCGGCAATCCCAAGGGTGTTTATTTCACTCACCGTCAACTGGTACTGCACACCCTGACCCAGGCCGGCATGCTGAATGGCGTCGGTACCGAGCGCATGATGTGCAACCAGGACGTGTACATGCCGATCACGCCCATGTTCCACGTACATGCCTGGGGCATGCCTTACACCGCCACCATGTTAGGGGTGAAACAGGTGTATCCGGGCCGCTATGATCCGGAACTGCTGGTCAAACTGATTCAGGACGAGAAGGTCTCCTTCTCCCACTGCGTACCGACCATTCTGCAGATGGTGCTCAATGCCAAAGCCGCTGAAGGCTTCGATTTCGGTGGCATGAAGGTCATCATCGGTGGCAGCGCGCTGCCCCGCGGGTTGTTTGAAACCGCCGGCAAGCGCGGGATGCATCTGTCCGCAGCCTATGGCATGTCGGAAACCTGCCCGCTGATTTCTGCCGGCTACATCAATAGGGAAATACAAATGGCCGGTGAGCAGGAACAGATCACCTACAAGATCAAGGCCGGCGTGCCGGTACCCATGGTCGAGGCCAGACTGATGGACGAGCAGGGCAACTTCCTGCCCCATGATGGCCACACCCAGGGTGAGCTGGTACTGCGTGCACCCTGGCTGACCCAGGGCTATTTCAAGGAGCCGGAAAAGAGTGCCGAATTGTGGCAACACGGCTGGATGCACACCGGTGACGTGGCGGCGATCGACCACACCGGCAGCATCGAAATTCGTGATCGCATCAAGGACGTGATCAAGACCGGCGGTGAGTGGCTATCCTCGCTGGAGCTGGAAAGCCTGATCAGTGTGCATCCGGCGATCCGTGATGTGGCTGTGGTCGGCGTGCCTGATCCACGCTGGGACGAACGCCCGTTCGCACTGGTGGTCGTCGCGCCCGGACAGAAAGTGGATGCCGGCGCAGTGGCCGCTCACCTGCAACCCTTTGTGGATGAAGGTCGCATCAACAAATGGGCAGTACCTACCCAGATCGCTGTGGTTGATGAAATTCCCAAGACCAGTGTTGGCAAGCTGGACAAGAAACGTATCCGCGTGGAAATCGCCGAGTGGCTGGAGCAGCAGGCGCCCTGTATCTCCTCGGTCTGAGGCTGGATCGGGAAGGGACGAGCACCCGCTCGTCCAGGGTGACACGGGAACGCCTCTCATCGAGCCAGTGCTCGATATTCCCGGGCGCACTGATGTGTTGGGAAGTGGGTTGCCTGGGGCTGTAGCGCGCCTGTGGCCGGGCAACCTTCTGCTTGATGCCGGGGCAGGGCACATGGGGTATCCTTCTTCGCGAATAATCAAGGAGAACAACAGTGCCCAGCCTGAACCGTCTGATATTCATTGCCGCCGGCCTCGGCATCCTGATCGGCTGGCTGCTCGGTGCCATGCCAGAGGATGCCGGGCTGCGCTCAGGCGTGCTCTATGGCAGTACCCTGGTGGGCGGCGTCTTTATCGGCCTGCTGAAGATGGTGCTGATTCCGCTGGTCTTCACCTCCATTGTTGTCGGCGTCGCCAGCCTGCAGGCGCACCATCAGGTGCACCGGGTATGGATCACTACCGTGCTGTACTTCATGCTGACTACCGCCCTGGCCATGTTGCTGGCGCTGCTGGTGGCCAATGTATTCAAGCCGGGGGCCGGGCTGTCGCTGGATATGTTTGCCGAGGCGATGGATACCTTCGAAGCGCGGCAGATGAGCATGCCGGAATTCTTCCAGCATTTTTTCAGCGGCCTGTTCAAGAATCCCTTCACCGCCTTCGCCAACGGTGACATCCTCTCGGTGCTGATGTTCGCCATCTTCGTCGGTATTGCCCTGATAGCCGGCGGGCAGCGTTATCACACCATCCTGCAGGTGATGCAGGAGTTCCTCGATCTGCTGTTGCGAATCATCGGCTGGATCATGTGGCTGGCACCCCTGGGGATTCTGGCATTGCTGATCCGCCTGGTTGCCGAGCAGGATGTGGCGCTGCTGATGACCATGCTTGGCTTTATCGTACTGATCTTCGCCACTACCCTGTTTCATGGCATGGTCACTCTGCCCGGCATTCTCTATGCCGTGACGCGCAAATCGCCGCTGTGGTTCTGGCGTGGCGCGCGGGAGGCGATCATTACCGCCTTTGCTACCAGTTCCAGCTCGGCAGCGTTACCCATCTCCCTGCGCTGTGCCCAGGATAATCTTGGCGTGAAGCGGCGTATCGCCGGTTTTGTCCTGCCGCTGGGCGCCACCATGAATATGGACGGTACCGCCTTGTATGAGGCCGCGGCGGCCCTGTTCGTAGCCAACCTGATCGGTGTGGAGCTGTCGCTGGCCCAGCAGCTGGTGGTATTTCTCACCGCCATGATCGCCTCGTCGGGCGCGCCGGGTATTCCCAGTGCCGGCATGGTCACCATGGTCATGGTGCTGCAGGCGGTGGGGCTGCCTGCCGAGGCCATCGCCATCCTGCTGCCGATTGACCGTCTGCTGGATACCGTGCGCACGGCGGTCAACGTGGAGGGGGATATTATTGGCAGCCTTGTAGTACAGAAGCTGGCTGATGATGGCGAGGAATACCAGGGCGCTGCAGTTTGAGCGAAACCCGGCTGGCCTCGCGGCCAGCATCGGCCCGGCGCGGGCCGATAAGAGAAGGACGGAACCGCTGATTCGAGCCTGCGCCGATACTCACCCAGCCCGACGGCCTTTCAACCGATAGCACAGCCAGATCAATGCCACCCACACCGGCAGGGCAAACACCGACATCCGCGTGCCGCTGTCCAGTGACAGTACCACCAGAATAAACCCGACAAAGGCCAGGCACAGGTAATTACTGAAGGGCGACCACAGCGCCTTGAAGCCCGGCACGATTCCCTGTTCCTTCATGCTGCGACGGAACCGGAGATGGGAAAGCGAAATCATCGCCCAGTTCAATACCAATGCCGCTACCACCAGTGACATCAGGATGATCAGCGCGCCCTGGGGCAACACATAATTCAGCGCCACGCAGAGCAGGGTGATCAGGCCGGACACCAGAATCCCCAGCGCCGGCACGCCGCTGCGGCTGAGCTTGAGGAATATCCGCGGCGCATCGCCCTGTTCGGCCAGCCCGTAGAGCATGCGACTGTTGCAATACACGCCGCTGTTGTACACCGACAACGCGGCGGTCAGCACCACGAAGTTCAGCACATGCGCCGCCGTATCACTGCCGATCAACGAGAAGATCTGCACAAAGGGGCTGCGGGCGTAGGGGTCGTCGCCCATGGTCAGCGTCTCCACCAGGCTATCCCAAGGGTACAGCGACAGCAGCACACCCAGCGCCAGGATGTAGAACAGCAGGATGCGGTACACTACCTGGTTGATCGCCCTGGGGATGGATTTGCGCGGATTCTCCGCCTCGGCCGCGGTGATACCCACCAGTTCCAGCCCGCCGAAGGAGAACATGATCACCGCCATCACCACTACCAATCCGCCAACTCCGTTGGGGAAGAAGCCGCCGTGGCTCCACAGATTGCTGACACTGGCCTGCTCGCCACCAGCGCCTGAGATCAGCAGATACAACCCTAGCGCAATCATGCCCAGAATGGCACCGACCTTGATGATCGCAAACCAGAACTCAGCCTCACCAAACACCTTCACATTCCAGAGATTGATCAGGTTGATCAGGCCGAAAAATGCCAGTGCAGTGGCCCAGGTAGGGATATCGGGGTACCAGTACTGCACATACTTGCCGACGGCAGTCAGCTCCGCCATGCCCACCAGGATATACAGCACCCAGTAGTTCCAGCCCGACAGAAACCCGGCGAAGGGCGACCAGTACGCGTGAGCGAAATGGCTGAAGGAACCCGCCACGGGCTCCTCAACGATCATTTCGCCCAGCTGACGCATGATCAGAAAGGCAATGAATCCACCAATCGCATAACCCAGCAACATCGAGGGCCCGGCACTGCTCATGACCCCGGCCGAGCCGAGGAACAGGCCAGTACCTATGGCGCCGCCCAGGGCGATCAATTGAATGTGTCGATTGCTCAGGCCGCGCTTGAGCTGGCCCTGTTCAGCAGGTTCAGTCATGAGAGGAGTCCGTGGCGGCCGGATGGCCGAAAAGCGGGAAATTGTACATGGGTGTGATGTATTTTCGCAGGATGTTGGTCGGAAGAAGCATGCAGCGTGATTACCCTGTGCGCACCCAGCGCTGGCGTGTCCAGCCACTCAACGCATCCACTCCCAGTACCAACAGCAGCATGGCCAGAATCACCGTGCTGGCCTGCGCCTCCTGAAACAGGCTGAGGCTGATGTAGAGCATCTGCCCCAGACCGCCGGCACCGACAAAGCCGAGTACGCTGGCCATGCGGATGTTGTTCTCCCAGCGGTACAGGGTGTAGGCCAGCAGCTGTGGCCACAGGTTGGGAAGGGTGCCGTAGCAGAACGCGGCAATCTGGCCGCCACCCTGTAGCCGGATGGCTTCGGCTGGCGCGGTGGGGGTGTTTTCCAGCGCTTCGGCAAACAGCCGCCCGAGCACGCCGGCGGTATGCAGTGCCAGCGCCAGGGTGCCGGCGTTGGGGCCCAGACCGGCGGCGAGCACCATCAATGCTGCCCACACCAGCTCCGGAATCGCCCGCAGGGCATTCAGCAGCAGGCGCACCAGACTCTGGGCAACGCCGCCGAAGCGGCCTGCTGCCGGTAGGGCCAGCAGCAGGCCGAACACGGCTGCAAGCAGGGTGCCTACAGCCGACATGGCCAGGGTTTCCAGCGCGCCACGACCGATTGCCTGCAGATGGCCGCTACTCAGATCCGGCTGCAGGAAGCGAGCGGCGTAGGCACCCATCTGTTTGAGATTGTCACCTTCGACCAGTGCGCCCAGCCCCATGCCGAGATAGGCAAAGGAGGCCACCACAGCGGCAAGGATAGCCAGCAGCAGCGCGATATTGCCCAGCCGCCTCATGCCAGTCTCCCGCGCAACACGCGGCTGAGGGTGTCAGCCAGCAGTACCAGCAGCAGGAAGGTCAGCAGCATGCTGGCGACCTCGCTCCCGGCGAACATGCGCAGCGACAGGTCGATCTGCTGGCCCAGCCCGCCGGCGCCGACAAAGCCCATGACGACCGAAGCGCGGATCGCGCACTCCCAGCGGTATACGGTGTAGGAGGTCAGCTCGGCGGCGGCATTGGGCAGGCTGCCGTAGGCGAATGCCGCCAAGCGTCCGCTGCCGGCTTGCAGCAGGACATGCATGGGGCGTTGATCCACCGACTCGAAGATTTCTGCATAGACCTTGCCGAGCATGCCGGCATAGGTAATGGCGATGGCCAGTACACCAGCGGTCGGGCCCAGGCCCACAGCGCGCACGAACAGTAACGCCCAGACGATTTCCGGCACGCTGCGCAGGAATATCAGCAGACCGCGCACCGGCCAGCGCAGCGCTTGGCCAAGAGCACCTGGCCGACCACCACGGGAAGCTGCTGACAGCGACAGCGCGCGGCTGGCGGCCAGAGCGGCCGGTACGGCGAGCAGCAGGGCGATAGCCATGCCGGCGGTAGCAATGGCCAGCGTCTGCAGGGTGGCGTCCAGCAGCAGCTGCAGAAAATCCGGGCTATGTGCCGGCGGCCAGAAGGCAGACACAAAATGGCCCATCTCGCTCTGGCTGTCGCCGGCTATCAGCACACCGGGGTTCAGCTCGGCGAGCTGAATGCCCGGCCACAGCAGGGCAATGGCCAGCACCGTCAATAACAGGCGGGGCAGGGCGGCGGGATCGCGGGTATCGCGGCTCAGCATCGGGGCAGCTGCAGGCTCAGGGTGGCAGCGGGTGCCGGCGGCGAGACCAGCTGTTCATTGGCATAGAGCGCGTCGAGCAACTGCGGGGTAACCTCGGCGGCGGGACAATCAAAGGCGATGCGGCCGGCGCGTACACCGATAATCCGCGGGAAGTGCGCCAGTGCCAATTCTACCGCATGCAGGCTGGCGATCAGGGTCACTCCCTGCGTTTCGGCATGGCGGCACAAGACGTTCAGTGTATGTCCGGCCAGTACCGGATCCATGGCCGATACCGGCTCGTCTGCCAGCAGCAATTCAGGGGATTGATAGAGCGCGCGGGCGATGCCGACCCGCTGCAGCTGGCCCCCGGACAGTTGCTGGCACTGGGCGAACAGCTTGTCGGTGAGATCCAGTCGGGCGAGTACCGCGCGGGCGCCGGGGATGTCGACCGGATGCAGCAGATTCAGCAGACTTTTGCCCAGCCCCCATTGCCCCAGCTTGCCAGCCAGTACCGCGGTGACCACCCGCTGCCGTGGCGGCAACGGTGGTGCCTGATGGATCAGGCTGATGCGCGTACGCAAGCGCTGCCGGGCGCGGGCCGACAGCTGCCAGGGATTTTCCCCCAGCAGCTCGACGCTGCCGCTGCTCGGCGGCAGGGCGCTCGCCAGCAAGCTCAACAGACTGGACTTGCCCGCGCCGGACGGGCCAATGATCGCGACCCGTTCGCCGGTGGTAATGCTCAGATCCACGTCACACAGAGCTTGAACACCATTGCCGTGCTGCAGACTGGCGCCGGTCAGGCGCAGGCTCATTTCAGCAGGTCGGCAGCGCGAGCGGCATCCTCAATGCCCTGATAGTTCGCGGCCTCGGTTTCGATGAAGCGGCTCGCGGCTTGCAGGTCGAGGATTTCCTTGTGTGCCGGGTTGGCCGGATCAAGGGCCAGGAAGGCCTGGCGCAGCTTCTCGATCAAGGCCGGATCAAGCGTGCCACGCACTGTCCAGTTGTAATCGTAGTAGCTCGGTGTGGTGGCAAAAACCCGTACCTTGTCGGTATCGACCTTGCCGGCGGTGACCAGTTTGTCCCACACACTGGCGTTGAGCACGCCGGCGTCTACCCGGCCAGCCTGCACCCAGGCGGCGGTGGCATCATGGGCGCCGGAGTAGCCGATGCGGCTGAAGAAATCTTCCGGCTTGATGCCGTCCCGCAGCATGAAGTAACGCGGCATCAGGCTACCGGAAGTGGAGGAGATGGAGCCGAAGGCAAAGGTCTTGCCCTCCAGATCAGTCAGTGCCTGCACGTCCGGGTTGGCAGTGATGAATTTGCTGGTGAACTGCGCATCCTGTTCGCGCTGCACCAATGGAATGGCCGTGCCGCCGCTCTTCAGGTGCACCTGCACGAAGGTGAAGCCGCCAAGCCAGGCCAGATCAAGACGGTCGGTGGCCAGCGCTTCGACCACGGCCGGGTAATCGGCTACCGGAACGAACTCGACCTTCATGCCGGTCTCCTGTTCCAGATAGGCTCCCAGCGGTGCGAACTTGCGCAGCAGCTCGGTCGGCGCTTCGTCGGGGATGGCGCTGACTTTCAATACGTCGGCGGCCTGGGTGGTCAGGGCGGACAGGGTCAGGACAATAGCGCTGGTGAGCGCGAGGGTGCGCTTGAGCATGGGACGTTCTCCGGTTCAATAGCGGAAAAAATTCAAAAGACCACGATCGCAGCGAGCGTAGTGTTTTGTTGAGGGTTCGAGTGCGGCAATTATACGAGTGCAGTACGCAGGTCGATAGCAGTTTGCTGTCTGTCGGAAAAAAATCGGGCTCTTCGGGAGCAATCAGACCGAGCGTTCCGGAAAAGCCGGTGCAGCTTTGCTAGAATTCTCGCCCCGTTTCCGCATTTGCCGAGAGAACCGATGAGCGAGCCGATCCGCCTTACCCAATACAGCCACGGCGCCGGTTGTGGCTGCAAGATTTCCCCCAAGGTGCTGGAAGTGATACTTGCCGGCAGTGGAGCGCAGAACCTTGATCCGCGGTTATGGGTCGGCAACACCTCGCGGGACGACGCGGCGGTATACGCGCTGGACGAGGAGCGCGGCGTGATTTCGACCACCGATTTCTTCATGCCCATCGTTGACGACCCCTTTGACTTCGGTCGCATCGCCGCCACCAATGCCATCAGCGACATCTACGCCATGGGTGGTGACCCGCTGATGGCTATCGCTATTCTTGGCTGGCCGATAGATGTGCTGCCGCCGGAGGTTGCCCGCGAGGTGATGCGTGGCGGTCGGGCGGTCTGTGATGCTGCCGGCATTCCGCTGGCGGGTGGTCATTCGATTGACGCGCCTGAGCCGATCTTCGGACTGGCCGTGACCGGGGTGGTGGAGAAAAAGCACCTCAAGCGCAATGACACCGCCACGGCGGGCTGCCGGCTGTACCTGACCAAGCCGCTGGGCATCGGCATTCTGACCACCGCGGAGAAGAAGGCCAGACTGCGTGAGCAGGATGTGGGTCTGGCGCGTGACTGGATGTGCACCCTGAACCGGCCCGGCTCGCGCTTCGGCAAGCTGGCGGGCGTGCACGCCATGACTGATGTTACCGGCTTCGGTCTGCTCGGGCACCTGGTGGAAATGGCCGATGGCGCTGGCTTGACCGCACAGCTCGATTTCGCCGCTGTGCCGCGCCTGCCGGGAGTGGAACATTATCTGGCTGAGGGCTGTGTGCCCGGCGGTACCCAGCGCAACTTCGACAGCTACGGCGACCGTATTGCGCCGATCTCCGAGGAACAGCGCAACCTGCTGTGTGACCCGCAGACCAGCGGTGGCTTGCTGATTGCTGTGGCGCCCGAAGGTGAGACCGGGTTTCACACGGTCGCCGCCGAGCTGGGCCTGAGTCTTGCTCCCATCGGCCAATTGATCGAGCGACAGAGCCACGCGGTAGAGGTGTTGTGATGCGCGATAACAGCGCAGACTACCGCGATATCTTTCTCAATGACCTTCCGTTGATGGACATGCGCGCCCCGGTAGAGTTTGCCAAGGGCGCTTTTCCGAATGCCATCAGCCTGCCATTGATGACCGATATCGAGCGGCAGAAGGTGGGTACCTGCTACAAGCACAAGGGTCAGCAGGCAGCCATTGAACTGGGCCATCAGCTGGTCTCGGGCAAGATCAAGGATGCACGTGTCGAAGCCTGGGCGGCGTTTGCCAGGGCCAATCCGGATGGTTATCTGTATTGCTTTCGTGGTGGTCTGCGTTCGCAGATCGTCCAGCAGTGGCTGGCCGAGGCGGGTATTGATTATCCGCGGGTGATCGGTGGTTACAAGGCGATGCGTAGATTTCTGATCGATACGCTGGAGGCCGCGGTGGCCGAGTGTAACTTCATCATCGTCGGTGGCATGACCGGCACCGGCAAGACCGAAGTGGTTGCCGCGCTGGACAACAGTATTGACCTGGAAGGGCACGCCAATCATCGTGGTTCCAGCTTCGGCAAACGTGCCACCAGCCAGCCGTCGCAGATCGATTTCGAGAATCAGCTGGCTATCGATCTGCTCAAACGGCGCGGGCGTGGCCAGCAATATTTCGTACTTGAGGATGAGAGCCGACTGATCGGCGCTTGTTCGCTGCCCTTGACGCTGAACCAGAGCATGCAGCAATTCCCCATGGTGTGGCTGGAAGACAGCTTTGACGATCGGGTACAGCGCATCCTGCGTGATTATGTGATCGACCTCACCGCGGAATTTCTCAGCGTGCATGGTGAGGAGCAGGGGTTCGCAGCTTTTGCCGAGCGACTGCTGCAGAGCCTGGATAATATCCAGAAGCGCCTGGGTGGCGAGCGGCATATGCGACTGCGCGAGATCATGCAGCGGGCCCTCGACGAGCAGCGTCGCAGCGGCGAGGTCGAGCTACACCGTGGCTGGATCGAGGGACTGCTGAATGAGTACTACGATCCGATGTACGTGTACCAGCGCGAGAGCAAGGCGTCACGCATCGAATTTGCCGGTGAAGCCGAGGCGGTTCTGGCGTATCTGGCTGAGCGCACGCTGGGCTGACAGCCCGCGCTGGCGGCTGCCAGAGCTTGAAAAGTCGCACCCGTTGGGATCATATCCTGTAGAACCGGTTAGACCTGCCTGAATCTGATAACATTTTTGTACCACAAGGACTTCCCATGCCAGCCCCCACATTGATCCGTGAAACCTTCCCTGTCGGCCCGTTGCCATGCAACTGCACCATCATCGGCGATCCGGTGACCAAAAAAGCCATCGTTGTTGATCCGGGTGGGGATCATCAGTTGATCCTGAACCGTCTGGATGAGCTGGGTCTGAAGGTGGTGAGCATCATTCATACCCATGCCCACCTGGATCATTTTCTGGCCTCCGGAGAAATGAAGAAGGCCACCGGGGCGACCCTGCACCTGCACAAGGAAGACAAATTCCTGTGGGACAACCTGGAGATGCAGTGCCAGATGTTCGGCGTGCCTTACAAACCCGTGCCGGCACCGGATCAGTGGCTGCAGGATGATGAGGAACTGGCCTGTGGCTGTGGTGTGGCGTTGCATACACCGGGGCACACGCCGGGCTCGATGAGCTTCTGGTTTCCTCAGGATAAGTTGCTGATTGCGGGCGATACCCTGTTCCGCCGGGGGATCGGGCGGACGGATCTGTGGGGCGGCGATTACAGCCAGATCGAATCCTCCATCCGCCAGCGCCTTTACACGCTTGATGAAGAAGCGGTGGTGGTGACCGGGCACGGCCCGGACACCCTGATTGGCGATGAAATCCGAGAGAACCCTTTTATTCGAGGCTGAATCGACCATAATTGAATGATCGGGATAAAACACAGCCCCCTGCGGGCAAACCAGTGCCTCGCATGCCTGAATGCGTAGCCGTGATGATGACGTAAATTAAGGAAAACCTATGAAAATCAAAGCATTGATTGCCGTTTCTGCCTGTGCTGCAGTACTTGCAGGTTGTACTAATAACCCTTACACCGGCGAGCGTGAGGCCGGCAAGGCTGGCGTTTATGGCGGCGGCGGTGCAGTAGCAGGGGCCTTGATCGGTGCGGCTACCTCCAGCAAGGATGACCGGGCCAAGGGCGCACTGATCGGTGCGACCGTTGGTGGCGCGGCTGGTGCAGGTTACGGTTATTACGTGGATCGCCAGGAGCAGCGCCTGCGTCAGGAACTGACCGGTACCGGCGTTCAGGTAGTGCGTAACGGCGATAACCTGCAGCTGATCATGCCCGGCAATATCACTTTCGCCAGCAGTTCCTCGGATATCTCCAGCAGCTTCTTCCCGACCCTGAATTCGCTGGTCAAGGTATTCAAGGAATTCGACAAGAACGGTATCGACATCGTTGGTCACACTGACAGTACCGGTTCTCTGGAGCTGAACATGCGCCTGTCGCAGGATCGTGCGACCAGCGTTGCTTCCTACTTGACCGGTCAGGGTGTATCCGGTGCGCGTATCAGCAGCCGTGGTGTTGGCCCGAGCCAACCGATCGCCAGCAACGATACAACTGCTGGTCGTGCGCAGAACCGTCGGGTAGAGATCAACCTGCGTCCGCTGTAAGCCGCCTTGTGTTGATATGAAAACGGGACGCCATGTGCGTCCCGTTTTGTTTGCCCGGCGAAGCCGGCAAACCCGTCCACCTGAAAGAAGGTGGAGTCACCCCGACCGAGGGGAAGACAATCTGAATGGCAAGGGCGTCACTGGCCAACGGTGGG
>Ga0265293_10000503_pt1 | contig 93050 bp, 85 predicted proteins | sample Munlanlewell138R_FD_192505 | JGI IMG/M metagenome (GOLD analysis project Ga0265293, IMG submission 192505) | Leachate microbial communities from a municipal landfill in Southern Ontario, Canada - Leachate well 138R | ecosystem: Engineered > Solid waste > Landfill > Unclassified | place: Canada... | reverse complement strand
CTGGAAGAAGTGGGCAAGCAGTTCGACGTCACCCGCGAGCGCATCCGCCAGATCGAAGCCAAGGCCCTGCGCAAACTGCGCCACCCCAGCCGCTCCGATCACCTGCGCAGCTTCATCGAAGACTGACGCTTGCAGCTGACGAGGCCATTTAACAGGCTTTATGTCGGCAAACAGTGGTCAGCGAGGAGGCGGGCATTTATAATGCCCGCCTCTTTAGTTATAAAGAACTACCTCAGGGCCCATAGCTCAGTTGGTTAGAGCGTCCGACTCATAATCGGCCGGTCGCTGGTTCAAGTCCAGCTGGGCCCACCATTTTCCCCTTATTAGCATTTCGGTACAGTGGCAATGCACGAGCCCTGTTCAGGAGTGACCGATGGCTATCATTGTGTAGACCCATTCCGGCGCTTGGAAAGCCGTTATCCGCAAAACAGGATGGCCTACCGCCGCAAAAACCTTCCGCACCAAACACGACGCCGAAGACTGGGCACGTCGCACAGAAGATGAGATGGTGCGAGGTGTCTACATCCAGCGCAGCCCCTCTGAGCGTATGACGGTGGAAGCAGCCTTGAAGCGCTACCTGGCGGAAGTGTCACCGACCAAGCGGCCCTCCTCTATGAGCTTCGTGCTCATTACGGGCACCTTGGCCGTGATATCCAATGAACTGGACTGGCTCACTCACGCCTCCGTGCGAGTAGAGCCACAAGCCATGTCAGAGCGCGCCAGCTGGGGAGAGATCTATGCCTCGTTGCATACCGCTCACCCACAATGGCAATTCAGTTATATCGCGGAGCCAATTGATCCCTGGTTCAGCGTGCTGACTTACGCCCAGACAGCTCAGGGACAGCGCCGCCTGGTGGACTTCGACCCTTATAAGGCAGAAGTAAGGGGCGATCGACATTGGATGTCGTTTCAACGTTTTTTCGTAACATCCACCGCCATTCGGCAAAACACAGCAAGCGGTGCAGATAGAGTCTCAGCTCGCAGCTGCGGACATTGACCGCTATGCGGAGCGTGCACATGAGGTGTTGCCTGACTTCCGTATCGCAGCACTGCAGCTGCCGACCCAGCCTGGAAGACCTCTGGTTTTTTTCAAGGCTACACCGACAGCACCTGGCTGGTGCGCTCCCGGGCAAGCTATGTCGCTAGTGGATTGGCGTTGCGGTAATTATCGTTGCGAGTGCTTCAACACACTTCAACCGTTAAACTCGGCACTTTTTCCAGATAAGTGCTTAGGCTCATGATCAATTTTCGAATTAGCTCCCTTTCCGCCATGGGGGTTCTTTGGCTGGTAACCGCCGCCTGGGCCTTCAGTTTTTCCTTGATTGGAGTCTATCTTTCCGGTCACGTTGACAACTACCTTGCCGTGTTCATCCGGGTGGGCTTGGCTTTTTTGTTGTTTCTGCCGTTGCTGCGCCCCGACACCTTGTCTCTTCCAAAATCTGCCGCACTGACCGCTATTGGCGGTATCCAGATTGGAGCGACCTACCTCCTGCTCTACCACGCCTTTTCATATCTGAGCGTGCCGGAAGTGCTGCTGTTCACCATCTTCACGCCTCTCTACATCACGCTTTTTGATGAGTTGATACTGGGACGGCGGCGCCTGCCCATTCGCTGGTGGATTGCCTCAGTGGTAGCGGTCATTGGCGCGGGGCTGATTCGTTACAACCAGGTCAGCAGCAACGCGCTGATGGGCTTTCTCCTAATTCAGGCTGCCAACCTGTGCTTCGCCGCCGGGCAGGTGGCTTACAAGCGTCTACCACTCGGTGAGCTGGCGCAACAACCACGGGTGTTTGGCTGGTTCTTTCTGGGCGCGACTCTGGTGTCAGGCATCGGCGTTATTTTCTTTGCCGATTGGAGCAAGGTGCCAAGTTCTGCCCTCCAGTGGGGTATTTTGATCTGGCTAGGTATGGGTGCGTCGGGGCTGGGCTACCTAGCCTGGAACATGGCGACCAAGAAAGTTAACACCGGTCAGCTGGCCAGCATGAACAACATGATGATCCCAACCGGCATTCTGGTGAACTTCTTGTTCTGGAATGATGACGTGGACTGGTTGCGCCTGCTGTTGGGCGGCTCCATCATTGGCTTGTCATTATGGATTTGCAGCCCCAATCGAGACGCGGTTTTTGATCCTGGCGAGCGGCAAAGCGGCCGAACCAAACCTGAGAGGCAGTAGTACACGATGGCAACAAAAAAGAAGGCTGGCAAAGGCCAGCTTAAAGGAGAGGTCTTTCTACTACTGGACAATGGGAAATCCGTTTCTGCAATTATTACCAACACCAGCGTAAAGGAGATAAGGTTCAAGCCGTTCGCTACGCTCACTAGGGCGAGCTGAAGTCCGCCCGTTACCCTTTGCGTACCGGATCACCCGGTTCCTCTTGGAACCAAGTTGTTGTGATAACGGCTAACCCTTCAAGCCGACGCTGCTTTGCGGTATGGCTTAACTCCGGTGTATTTCTCTCCTTCCGCCTCGCTGGTCGAAAAAAGCGGCGTCGGTCACTCCCGCCTTCGTCCCCATTATCGCCGACAGGCCCGGCGCAGCAGCCTTTATTTGGTCGCCAGGACAGTCTTCATTCTCAAATAGTCCTCGTCATAATGACGAGTCAGTTCCAGCTTTTGAGTCCCGGTAAGAATCTTTCCTGAAGTCTGGAAGAACTTTGTTTCTTCTTCCTTGAGGTGATGATGAACGAGCTGGGACAGCTCTTTGGCTCTGGCCAGCCAGCTGCCACCGTCATATTCTGCTTGCATCAGCTCTTCCACACATTCGTCAATTTCGTGATGCTCGGCGAGCGCATGGCGGGAGGGATTCAGGCCCATGTCATCCATCAAGATAGGCGCGTACAGAAACCGTTCCTCAGAGGCTGCGTGCGCAGCGAGCTCAATGCGTAGATCTTCCAGAACAGATTCCCGTTTTCCGCTTTCTGGCTTTACGCGCACCAAACTCCTACAGAGAGACCTTTGGATTTCATGGCTCTCGCGTAATGCATCGTAAATTGTCCTCATACCATCCTCCCATTTTGGATTGATATGCACATCAGTCTAGGACAAACACTGCGACTCGTCATACCTGACCTCGCATCGAATACGATGAACCACAGACAAACTATGGATCTTCAGCTGTCATAAGAGGAAATAATACATCGAAATCATGCTGAAGCTGGGCTTGCCACATCGACATCATCTTTAAGGGCCAAAAGATGTATGATGCCCAACCGGTATAGCAGGAACACACATCAGTTTTGCTATTTACGCTCTTGCGCGTCTGCAGCAGGCCAGGTCAGCTTTTTACTTTCACACTGCACAATTCCATTGGCACCCAGGCGTATGCGCCAGCGCTGGGCACTGGAGTGCGTTTCGCCTGGGTCCGTGTATACCAGCAACAGGTTGTAATCGTGCTGTTTCTCGATGACATGAGCCTGAATATCGGCAAAGGGATCTTGTTCATCCGCCACCACAAACAGCTGGTTACGCGGTGCCTGGATCATTTCACAGAGCAGTTCGCAGTCCAGGCTGAGGCGCTCTTGAATCTCATTTTGCGCCAGGGCGGCCTTGTCCAGATTGAGGAGTGAGCGATAGCAGACAACCTGGCGCTCCTCGCTGATGGCCCACTTGCCGGAGTGCTCAGCTACTTCGCGGGGCAGTTCCCCGAGTCGGCGGTAGGTCAGCCAGGTCAGTTGCTGGGCCAGTTGCTGTCTGGTGTATGGCATCAGCAGGCGAATTCTCCAGCGCGGCCTGCCCTTGCGCAGCCAGCGGGTCATCATGCTGATCATATCGTCCCGCAGCAGGTCGCGGATGGCATAGATCAGCGCAATGCCCAACAGCAGGGCCACTGACAGCTGGCTCACGCCTCTGGCATTGAACAGCAGGTAGGTGAACAGCGACATAATCACCGCGGTGGAGACAGCCTTAACCAACTTGCGAGTACCGGCCCCCAATTCGGCAATATTGAGACGCAGCAACACCGGGTATTCCAGTAGCCGCTTGTACAAACTCATGCGGTTCCAGACGCGGGTGGGAGTGCCGCGAAATTCGTCCGTATATTCACGCTCTTTGCGCAGTAAATATTCTTTGCGCAGAAATGTCTCGATTGAGCTTTTCAGTTCCGCATCAATCTCGTCAAACTCTGGCAGCGTCATGCATTCGAGTAGAAACTGTTCCGCATACCAGGAAAAATAGATGTCCATCTGCCGAAAGTAGCGCTGCTGGCGATTTTGCTCCGGCGTCGAGCGACGCAGCCGCTGGGCAAAGGTTTCGCTTAAGCGCAGCGCTCGGGAAATGGGCTCAGCGGAGGCGCTGCCCGCTGCCTGCAATTGTTGGCGCAGTCTGTCCATAGAGGCTTTATATTGGAATAGCCAGGAGCCATACATAATTTCGTAATGGGGAGACAGCAGCGAATAACCCTCGCTATCTTTGCCGGCACGGTTCGAGGTGGGCTGACCGAGCAGCCCGTAGCGGTGGATGACAGAGCCAAAATAGAATTGGGATTCCGACAGTGTCCAGCTGGAGAAACTGGTCTCGTGAGGCGTAAACAGATACAGCTCCACCTTGTAGCGGCCCGGCTTTTTCAAGGTACGGGACAGCTGCAGACGATAATCACCCTTGCGCTTCAGTGAGTACACGGCTTTACCTTTTTTTGTGTGTCCGACATGCCTGCTCTCCAAGACAGGTAACACCGCGCTCTACCTCAACCTTTCATGATAGGCGCAACCAAGGCTAGAATGCCGGGCCAATGATAGCCCACTCAGCCAGGTCATAATGCAACTTGCCATAGCCACCGTTATTGCTCTACTGCCGATCATAAACCCGTTCAGCACCGCACCGATGTTTCTCGCCATCACCGAGGGCGACACCAATGCCGAGCGCCGCGAACAGGCGCGCAAAGCAGTGATTTACATGATCTGCATTCTGGTGGCTTTTTTGGTGGGCGGCACCTTTATCATGACATTTTTTGGCCTGTCGCTACCCGGTCTGCGGATTGCCGGGGGCATTCTGGTGGCCGGCGTCGGGATGCGCATGCTCTACCCCAAGGATGGCGGCGTTCAGACCAGAGCCGAGCACCTGGAGTCAAAGCACAAACGCGATGTCTCCTTTACCCCCCTCGCCATGCCGAGTCTGGCGGGGCCTGGCGCTATTTCCGTCACTATCGGTCTCACCTCCATGGCCCGAAACTGGGTGGATTTTATCTCCATCATCGTGGGAATCCTGTTCGTGGCAGTCATGGTCTACGCCACCTTGCGCCTCTCCACACGTCTGGTGAAAGTGCTGGGGGTGAATGGCTTGCACGCCATGACCAAGATCATGGGCTTTTTGATCCTCTGCGTGGGAGTACAATTTATCGTCAATGGCATTGTCGATGTAGTATCCAGCCCCGAGCTGGTACACGGAATTCTCCGTGCTATCGAAAGTGCCCCCACTCAATAATGGGAGTATGGCTGTCGTCTAGCTCCCACGAGTAGCGGTGGACTGAGTTACCAAGGGAGCAACCTGCTTCCGCAACGCTGGCACCACCTCGGTTTCAAACCACGGGTTGCGCTGCAGCCACAGGCGATTGCGCGGCGATGGATGAACGAGGGGGAAGCAGCGGGGACGATCCGGCAGACTGAAGTCACGCCAGTGACGCACCGTGTCGGTGAGCGTCGTAAAACGCCCCAACCCCCACTCGCGCAGATAATAGCGCTGGGCATACTGACCAATCAGCAGCACCAGCTCAATAGCCGGCATGTGCTCCAGCAATTTGTGATGCCAGCGCGGTGCGCACTCTGGCCGGGGCGGCAGATCTCCCGAGCGCCCCCGGCCCGGATAGCAAAACCCCATGGACATGATGGCGATGCGAGTCGGGTCATAAAAAGTGGCGCGATCCACCCCCATCCATTCGCGCAAGCGGTCGCCGCTGGGGTCATTCCAGGGAATGCTGGTGTTGTGCACTCTCGTACCGGGCGCCTGGCCAATCACCAGGATACGGGCGCCGCTGTCCACCCTCAACACGGGATTGGGGCCGAGGGGCAGATCCTGGCAATAGCGACAGTGGCGCACTTCGTCCAGCAGCCCCGCCAACTCATCCCTGACAGTAATTCTGTCTGTCATGGCTCCTCCACGGATTCATACCCGTCATTGTAGTGCCATACCAGCAGTGATGCTTCGACCCACTCGTGACAGCTGTTTCGCGCCTAAAGCAGCAAGGCCAAAACACATACTGTTTGCCGCTCCGTTGATGGCCTTGGTAAAATGGCCGGCTTCGATGCACCGGCCTACGGTGCTCGACCTCCCCGCACGCTGCGCCACCCTTCTTGCCACAGGAACAATCATGCCGGATTCATCTGCTATTCAATCACTTATGGGTCACGATACATTTATCGGCCGCCATATAGGCCCCGATGACCGGCAGATTGCCGCTATGCTGGAGACGCTGGGAGCCACCTCGCTCAACGATCTGATGGAGAAGGTGGTGCCCGCCACCATCCACAAGCAGGACAGCCTCGACCTCGCTCCGCCCATGAGCGAACAGGCGGCTCTTCAAAAGCTGCGGAGCATCGCTGCCAACAACCAGCTGTTCACCTCCCTGATCGGTATGGGCTATCACTCGACAGTGACGCCGCCAGTGATTCTTCGCAACGTGCTGGAAAACCCCGGCTGGTACACCGCCTACACTCCCTACCAGCCGGAGATCGCTCAGGGCCGGCTGGAAGGACTGCTCAATTACCAGCAAATGGTAATGGACCTTACCGGCATGGAAATGGCCAATGCCTCCATGCTCGACGAAGCCACTGCCGCCGCCGAGGCCATGGCGATGGCCAAGCGCCAGCAGCGCAAGAACCGCAGTGACCGCTTTTTCGTCTCCCGCCACTGCCATCCGCAAACTCTCGCGGTAGTCAGAACCCGCGCCGAGCACTACGGCTTTGAGGTGATTGAAGGCGACCCCGCCGTCGACCTGACTGACGGTGACTATTTTGGCGCCCTGCTCCAATACCCCGGCAGTGAAGGTAATATTGAAGCTATCGCCAGCCAGATCGAGACCATTCACGGCCATGATGCTCTGGCAATCGTGGCTGCAGACCTGATGAGCCTGGCATTGTTGCGCGCACCCGGCGAGCTGGGTGCCGACATAGTGATCGGCAGCGCCCAACGCTTTGGTGTGCCCATGGGCTACGGCGGCCCCCACGCAGCCTTCTTTGCCTTCCGCGACGCCTACAAGCGGTCAGCGCCCGGTCGCATCATCGGCGTCTCTATCGACAGCCGTGGCAAACCGGCCCTGCGCATGGCCATGCAGACCCGCGAGCAACATATCCGCCGCGAAAAGGCCAACTCCAATATCTGTACCTCTCAGGTACTGCTGGCGGTGATCAGCGCTTTCTATGCTGTCTACCACGGCCCCGAGGGCGTGCGTCAAATAGCCCTGCGCATTCATACTCTGACTAATTACCTGGCGGACGGGCTTGTCGCCGGCGGCCTGACCTTGCGCCACCACAGCTGGTTCGACACCCTCACGGTAGAAGTCGGCGCCCGTCAACAGGCCATCCTCGACGCGGCCCTGGCGGCTCGCATCAACCTGCGCCCAGTGGGTTCAGACGCCATTGGCATCAGCCTCAACGAAACCAGTACACCGCAACTGGTCAATCAACTCTTGGCTCTTTTCGACTGCAAGGAAGTGGACTTCAGCACCGCGCCACAGGCCGCTGGCATCAGTGCGGAACAGCGCCGGGAGTCTCCATTTCTCATTCACCCAGTGTTCAATACCCACCACAGCGAAACGGAAATGCTGCGCTATCTCAAGCGCCTTGAAGCCCGCGATATCGCGCTCAACCACAGCATGATCCCGCTCGGCTCCTGCACCATGAAACTCAATGCCACCGCCGAGATGATGCCTATCACCTGGCCGGAATTTGCCGAACTCCACCCCTTTGCGCCAGCGGATCAGGCCCAAGGTTACCGGCAATTGTTTGAGGAACTGCAGCGCATGTTGGCAGTGTGCACTGGCTACGACGCCGTCTCTCTGCAGCCCAACGCTGGCTCCCAGGGCGAGTACGCCGGGCTGATAGCTATCAAGAAATATCACCACAGCCGCGGCGACCACCACCGCAATATCTGCCTGATCCCTGCCTCTGCCCACGGCACCAACCCGGCCAGTGCCCAGATGGTGGACATGCGCGTCGTGGTGGTGAAGTGCGACAGTCGCGGCAATGTGGACCTGGCGGATCTCGAAGCCAAGGTGGTGGAGCACAGCGAGCAGCTGGCGGCCCTGGTGGCCACCTACCCCTCTACCCACGGCGTTTTTGAAGAAGATATTACCCGCATGTGCGAACTGGTACACCAGCACGGCGGTCAGGTTTACATCGACGGCGCCAACCTCAACGCCTTGGTCGGCATCGCCGAGCCGGGCAAGTTTGGCGGTGACGTCTCGCACCTCAACCTGCACAAGACCTTTTGCATTCCCCACGGCGGCGGCGGTCCGGGTGTCGGCCCCATAGGTGTTAAAAGTCATCTGGCGCCATTCCTGCCCAGCCACCCTGTCACTCCGGTCCCCGGCAATGACAGCAACAGCGGCGCCATCTCTGCCGCTGCCTGGGGCTCCGCCTCCATCCTGCCCATTTCGTGGATGTATATCACCATGATGGGCGCAGAAGGACTGAAAAAAGCCACTCAGGTAGCCATTCTCAACGCCAACTATCTGGCAAAAAAACTCGATGCCATCTTCCCGGTGCTGTACACCGGTCGCAACGGCTTTGTGGCCCATGAGTGCATCATTGACCTGCGAGATCTCAAGGAAAAAAGTGGTATCAGCGAGGAGGACATTGCCAAGCGCCTGATGGACTTTGGCTTTCACGCCCCCACCATGTCATTCCCGGTGCCCGGCACCCTGATGATTGAGCCCACCGAAAGTGAATCACTGGAAGAGCTCGAACGCTTCTTCGCTGCCATGACGACCATTCGCGCCGAAATCGACCAGGTGCTGGCGGCCCAGTGGCCAGCGGATAACAACCCGTTGGTAAATGCTCCCCACACCCAGGACGACGTGCTGGCAGACGATTGGCAGCGGCCCTACAGCCGCGAAATCGCTGCACGTCCAGCGTCCTGGCTGCGAGATCACAAAGTGTGGCCTGCGGTGAACCGCATCGACAACGTGTACGGCGATCGCAACCTGGTGTGCAGTTGCCCACCCCTGTCGAGCTATGAGGAACAATAAGGAGCGGTGACAGAGAGGAGCCGGTAGCTGTCACCCGGTCTGGAAACGCCTGTCACGTCTCGTGCAGGTTGAGCAAGTCGGGATCGCCGCCGCGGGCGTTGAGATTTTCGCTCCAGCTCTTTTCGGTGACGAAGCGCAGCAGGTAGTGTGGCCCTCCCGCTTTGGGGCCTGTGCCGGACAGGCCCTGGCCGCCAAAAGGTTGCGAGCCCACCACCGCGCCGATCATAGTGCGGTTGACGTAGGTGTTACCCACCCGGGTGCGGCGGAACACCTCGTCGGCGAAGCCACTGATGCGGCTGTGGATGCCCAGGGTCAGGCCATAGCCGCAGCCGTTGATCTGGCTGATAACATCGTCCAGGCCGTCGCTGCGGTAACGGATTACATGCAGGATCGGCCCAAATACCTCTTCCTGAAGCTGGTCCAGGCACTCGATGGCGAAGATATGCGGTGCTACGAAATTGCCGTTTTCGAAAGTCCCGTTTTCGAGCCCCGCCGGAATCTCCAGCCGCCCGAGCAGCCGCGCCTCCCCTGTCATGCGCTTGATGTGGGCCAGCAACTTGTTCCTCGCGCGCTCGTCAATGACCGGCCCGATATCGGTGGCGATACTCGCCGGGTCGCCAAGGCGTTGCTCTCGCAATGCGGCCACCAGCCGTTCACTGAACTCGTCGGCGATGTCTTCCTGCAGAAACAGCACCCGCAGCGCCGAGCAGCGCTGGCCGGCGCTGTGAAAGGCCGAGGCGATCACGTCGTCCACCACCTGTTCCGGCAGGGCCGTGGAATCTACCAGCATAGCGTTCTGGCCTCCAGTTTCGGCGATCAGAGTGGCAATGGCACCATCGCGCGCAGCGAGCTGGCGGTTGATGTGACGGGCCGTCGCCGTCGAACCGGTAAAGGCGACACCGGCCAAGCGCGGGTCGGACAACAGCGCATCACCTATCACTCGCCCGGAACCGGGCAGCAGTTGCAAGACTTGCGGCGGTAGCCCTGCTGCGCGGAACAGCCGCACCGCCTCCGCCGCCACCAGCGGCGTGGCCTCAGCGGGTTTGGCCAGCACGGTGTTGCCGGCCACCAGCGCGGCGGCGAGCTGGCCGGTGAAGATCGCCAGTGGAAAATTCCACGGACTGATACAGAGAAACACACCGCGTCCATGCAGGCTCAGGCGGTTGTCCTCGCCGCTGGGACCGGGCAGTCGGCGCTCATTCAAGGTCCTGCGCGCTTGCAGGGCATAGTAACGGCAGAAATCCACTGCCTCGCGCACTTCGTCGACACCGTCACGCAGAGTGCGGCCACCCTCGTGGGCGAGCAGAGCGATCAAACACTGGCTGTTGGCTTCCAGCATGTCGCCCATGGCGTCGAGCAACCGGGCGCGACTCTCGACGCCTTGTGCGTCCCAATCCGGTTGTGCCGCGAGGGCAGCCTCCAGGGCTTCAAGGGCCTGCGCTGGCGTGGTGGCCACTACTGCTCCCAAGGTGCGCCGGGTATCGGCGGGACAGGTTACCGGCTGAGCACTTTGTTCGTGGTTTGCGGTGTTTATCAGCGTCGGTGCCGCCTGCCAGGTGGCGGCCAACACATCCTCGCAGACCCGCTCGAGAATAGCGACAGTGGTGGCGTCGCTCAGATCCAGCCCGGCACTGGCATCGCGCTCTTCCCCGGCTATCCGGTACAACTGCCGCGGCGGGGGGATGTGCGGATGGCGATGGGGTTCGATGTCCGCCGTCTGCGCCAGCGGATTGCGCAGCAACTCGGCTGGCGGTACCTCGTCATCGAGAAAATGGTGAATAAATGAACTGTTGGCACCGTTTTCCAGCAGCCGCCGCACCAGATAGGGCAGCAGTTCGCGATGGCGGCCCACCGGTGCATAGACTCTCACCGCAGGTCGATGGTTTGGCAGCAACTGCGGCAAGTGCGCGTAAAGTGCTTCGCCCATGCCCTGCAGGCGCTGCAACTCGAAGGGGCGCTCGCCCGCCAATGTCGCCACCAGCGCCAGAGTGCTGGCGTTATGGGTGGCGAATTGGGGAAAGAGATGGGGCGCGGCGTCCAGAAGCTGTTGTGCGCAGGCCAGATAGTTGAGATCGGTGTGAACCTTGCGGGTGAACACCGGGTAGTCGGGCAGGCCCAGTTGTTGCGCGCGCTTGATTTCGGTGTCCCAGTAGGCGCCCTTCACCAGCCGCACCATCAGGCGCTGGCCGCTCTCCCGGGCCAGTGCCGCTAGCCATTGGCACAGGGACAGGGCGCGCTTTTGATAGGCCTGCACCGCCAAGCCCAATCCCTGCCAATGTTTCAGAGCCGGGTCGAAGGCCAGCGCCGCGATGAGGTCCAGCGACAGGTCGAGACGATCCGCTTCCTCGGCATCCACCGTCAGGCTGATCCCGGCGGTTTGTGCCATCAGGCACAGCTCGCGCAGGCGCGGCAGCAGCTCATCCATAACGCGCCCGGATTGGGCGAATTCGTAGCGGGGATGGAGGGCGGAGAGCTTCACCGAAATGCCGTCGCGCTGTTCCACCGCCCGTTCGCCGCGTTGCACCTGGCCCAGCGCGGTGATGGCGTCGGCATAGGTATGCCAGTAGTGCTGCGCATCCTCAGCACTGCGGGCGCCTTCGCCGAGCATGTCGTAGGAATGCAACAACGTTTCTTGTTTTTCGGCCCGCTGGAGAGCTGCGGCTACGGATTCGGCAAACACATAATGTTCGCCCATCACTTTCATGGCCTTGCGCATCGCTGCGCGCACCAGAGGCTCACCCAAACGACCAACGAGGCGTTGCAACAGGTTGGCGTCGGCCCGCTCGAGATCGACCCAGCGACCGGTCAACGCGAGACCCCAGACCGCCGCATTGACCAGTCCAGGTTGATCGAGGCTGCGGTGTTGCTGCCAGTGCCCGGCGGCGATTTTGTCGGCGATCAGACGGTCAGCCGTGGCGGCGTCCGGTACCCGCAGCAGGGATTCCGCCAGGCACATGAGCAGTACCCCTTCCTCGCTGGAGAGACTGAATTCTTGCAGCAGTTCGTCCACGAACGGCTGGTCGGGTTGGGTCCGACAGGTGAGCACCACCGAGCGAGCGCGCTCGAGAGCCTCCTCCAGTTGGGCTGGCGGCAGAATATCCCTGTCGAGAAGACGGCGGACAACACGGTGCTCATCGCACAATTTGTGCTCGCGTATTGTCCGCCGCCATGCCGGGTCCACAAGCGTTACTTGGCGCTATTCATCAATCCCCGCACTGCGGCTGGCAAGTCTGCCGGCAACAGCACCAGCTTGCCGTTGGGAGAAGTAGCCATATCTTTCATCGCCTCCACATAACGCTCACCGAGCAGGAAAACAGCGGGCAGCTCCTTGTCCTGTATGGCCTCGGTGACTTTCTCGATCGCTTCCCGGGTCGCTTCGGCGAGCACCACCTTGGCCTCGGCGTCGCGGCGCGAAGCTTCCAGCCGCCCTTCAGCCTCAAGAATAGCCGCTTGTTTTTCACCGTCGGCGCGGGTCACGGTGGCGCGCCGCTGCCGCTCGGCGGCTGCTTGTTCTTCCATGGCTCTTTGCATGGTCTGCGATGGATTGATATCCTGAATTTCCACTGTTTTGAGCGTAATACCCCAGTCGGCAATATCGTCGGAAATATCATTTTTAAGCCTCGCCTTGATGCGCTCCCGGGAGGACAGCGCCTCGTCCAGATCCATCTCGCCAACGATCGAACGCAGCGCCGTCTGCACCAAGGTCTGGATCGCGATCTCATAGTTTTCAATACCGTACACTGCCTTTTCCGGCGACAGGATATTGATATAGGCCACAGCGTTGGCAACGATCACCGCGTTGTCGCGGGTAATCACATCCTGAGAGGGAATATCCAGGACAATATCTTTACTGGTGATTTTGTAGGCCACCGCTTCGATATAGGGGATAGTAAAGTTCAACCCTGGCCCCAGGGTTCGGTCATATTTACCGAGCCGCTGCACTATCCATTTGCTGCCCTGAGGTACCAGCCTCACCCCTTTGACCAGTGTGACAATGGCGAGAAACAGCAGCGCCAGTAATATAATCGATCCATCCATTTTTTGTTCTCCGCACAGTTGTTGAGAATATAGTTGTTGAGAATATTGGTATTGGGAATATTTGATGACCTACAGTTTGATTACAACCAGGGCATTGCCTGAAAAATCCTTGATATGCACCCGATCACCCAACTGCACTGGCTGCTCACAAATAAATTCCCACTCGTCATCACCGAGCACCGGCAGCGTAAAACGGACCCGACCGCGACCGTCTTCCACGGGCACCTGAATTACCATACCGGAGGTACCGATGACCGCTTCACGCGCAATACCGGCCTTGGTTTTATCCACCATACGAGGTTTGAAATAGCGGAACCAAAAAATCGCAAAGCCGCAGGAAAACAGCAGCCACAGCAGCAGTTGTACGGCAACGGGCATACCCGGCATCAGCCACAGCAGGAGGCCACAGAGAATGGCTCCGAGGCCGAACCACAGCGCTGTAAAGCCGCTGAGAAAGATCTCCGCTGCCACCAGGGCGATGCCGAGCAATATCCAGTGCCAGTAGGCAACACTAAAGGCTACGTTTTCCATATCATCAATCTTCCTCTTGGTTCTGTTGGGAACGACCGTGTCCCTGGGCTCGGTTAATAATGTACACAGCAAACGGCACCATCAGTAAAAATCCAATGATGATATAGGTCGCCCCACCCTCTCCGCCGACAAACAAATAGGCGCCCCAGGCCACCAGCACGGCACCAACCAGATCCAATGCCAGCAGGTGCCAGGGAAAAGAGGAGTTTTTCTTACCCGGATTGTTCATAGTGACGCTTTCCTGCTTAACTCTCTTGTGAACCAGCTTAGCCCTCTTTCGAGCCTGCTGAGCTCCTCTTCAAGAGAGCATCGTGAGACAACGGAAATTCGCTAATCCACTGCGCGGCTATACTAGCGTATCCTTGCTGTGAAGTGGGCTGGCGCAGACAGGCCATGGCCGCAGCGATATAGTCGTCAGTCAAGCGAGTGAGATCATCCTCCTCATCCGAGGCCTTAGCCACCAGCTCTCCCAACCTACGGGCACAGTCGCCGTCGCGACTTGTCAGACTGGGCTCGAGCCTGGCATGAAAAGCAGCCAGCGCCTGGGCTGTCGGTGCCGCTGCAACCCCGGTACGCCACTGATGATAGATAATCACCCGCTCGACAAAATTCTCCCTGAGCAGCGTCTCCTGCAAATGCCTCTCTTCTACCACGGGTAAAGCAGGGAAACGCGCCATGATAACGGCGGCAAACAAACCTGCTCCGCTGGCCACCACCGCACCACTGGTATCGAAGACAGCCACCCCTTCTGTACCGCAGCTAGGGGACCCTTTCTTGAAAATAAACCCCGACAATTGTGCCACCTCTGACTCCCGCGCCAGGCTGTAGGCTTTCAGCACATCGGTGACGTCCTGTTTTTTGTTTTTGACGCCGACGACACGCAGCCCGTTATCCGTCATCACCAGGCGAATGGGCGGTCGCGGGACGCCGAGCCCAATACCGACCTCGGGACAGAAAGGGTGAAAATCAAAATACGCCGTAAGCGTGTCGACAATATAGCTATTGCGCTTGTGATCGCCGTCATAGCGCACAGGATTACCCAGCAAGCAACTGCTGACCCCGACTGGAATTCTGTCAATAGACATAGGCCATAATCCAGGCATCCTCGCGAGGCTGCTCCGCCGCCCCAGGCAATGCCGGGTAGTATCCCTTGCGGGTGCCCTGGCAAGTGAATCCCATACGCTGATAGAGGTCGATGGCGCGCTGATTCGACGCTCGCACTTCAAGAAAGATACTGCGGGCATGGGAGCGGTTCAGCTCGATCAAGCGCGCCACCAGGGCCGCGCCGTAACCTTTTCCCTGCCGCGTGTGGCAGACCACTACGTTGAACAGCTCAGCTTCGTCCAGCACGCGATTAAAAATCAAAAAGCCCGCTGCAACACCCTCTTCTTCCAGCACCAGTACCCGATGATTGTCGAGACTCTCGGCAAACTGGCCACGGCTCCAGGGAAAGGGCGTGACAGCACTGTCAATGGCGACTAGCGCGGAAAGGTCGGCGGGAGTGGCATCGCGAATAACAGCGCTCATAGCATCAAACTCCAAACGAGTTTAGGCACAAAAACTCGCTTGCAAAAGCCCTCTCACAGCAGGCTTATAGGCAAAAACTCAGTCAGCCAAAAAGCGAATGGCCTGCCAGGTTTCGGCCTTGAGGGCCGGCGTCTTCTCCATATCGTGCAGCGAGTGGGTAACAATCCCCCGGCCACCCCAGGCAAAGTCGTGTTGGTAGCCTGCTTCAAATGTAGCGTCAATGCCGCAGGCCTGAGCGGCGACCTCGCCCATCAACAGTACGGTTTCATAATTCTGCAGGCGCTGCTTGGCCTGGAGAAACACGCTGAGATATTCCCGGGCAGCAGCGAGGGTGGCACCCCCTTGCAAGCCGAGACCCGAGGACGGCGGCCAGTCAATCAGATCGACAGAGGGCAGGCCCTGCCCCACAGCACCGATGGCCTTGAGCAGATTGGTGAGCATGGTGATCTGTCCTGGCGTCGGCCTCTGGCCGGGGGGCATGTCACTTATCACGGCCACCGAGGCGGGCTGCCAGAATCCGAGCCGACACAGGAAAGGCTCGGCGCCGGGCTCGTTCCCTGGTGCAGCCGGAGCGGCTACTGGAGCCTTGTTAGCGGAGCGCACCCGGTCCGAACTGTCCATTCCCTGGGGACGGACCAGATTTGGGGCGCTATCCAGGGCCGCAAGCACCTCGGCACCCCTGGCCCCCTGACGGACGACATCCGCCTCTGCCGGGGCATCTCTCACCTCCTCCGGAGGAGACACATGCTGCCGAGAGACGCTGTCATCCGGTGCCTCATCGGGCACCACTTCGTCCCGGGGCACATAGCGCACGATACCCAGACTGGCGAGATACCAGTTGCGCCTGGCGCTGGCTGCCCCGGTGGTCAACACAGTGTCACACTCCCTCCAGCTGGGGATGGAGGCGACCCGGTGTCACCAGCAGGTTGAGAGCATGGAGATAAGCGCGGGCACTGGCTACCAATACATCAGTATCGGCGCCCTGGCCATTGACGATCCGGCCTTCTTTTTCCAGCCGCACAGTGACCTCCCCCTGCGCCTCGGTGCCTTCCGTCACAGCATTCACCGAGTACAGCTGCAAGTTGGTCTCGCTGTTCACCAGCTTTTCGATGGCCTTGAAAATAGCGTCCACCGCACCATCGCCCTCTGCCACGACCCGCTGCAAATCGCCATCGACCCGAATGGCAAGATCGGCGCGGGGAGCCTGACCGGTGCGGGAGACCACCTCCATGGTGACCAGGCTGTATTTTTCCGGCAGCTCCTGACTCTGTACTTCCGATACCAGGGCCTGCAAGTCTTCGTCGTAGATTTCCCGCTTCTTGTCCGCTAGCTCTTTAAAGCGAGCAAAGGCGGCGGCCAACTCTTCCTTGGTATCAAAGCTGATACCCAGCGCTTCAAGGCGACTGGCGAAGGCAGCGCGACCGGACAGTTTGCCAAGCACGATGCGGTTGGCGCCCCAACCCACGTCCTGCGCGCGCATGATCTCGTAGGTCTCGCGGTGCTTGAGTACACCGTCCTGGTGAATGCCAGACTCGTGGGCAAAAGCGTTGGCGCCGACAATAGCCTTGTTGGGCTGCACCGGAAAACCTGTAATGCTCGACACCAGTCGCGAGGTGGGCACGATATGGCTGATATCGATAGCGGTTTCCACCAGATAGCGGTCTTTACGGGTGCGAACGGCCATCACAATCTCTTCCAGCGCAGCATTGCCTGCCCGTTCGCCGAGGCCGTTGATGGTGCACTCTACCTGGCGGGCACCGTTCAACACAGCCGACAGGGAGTTGGCCACCGCCAACCCTAAATCATTGTGGCAGTGCACCGAGAAGATTGCCTTGTCGGCGTTGGGGACGGCCTGAATCAAACGGCCGATCATGGCGCCGTACTCTTCCGGCTCGCCGTAGCCGACGGTATCGGGAATATTGATGGTGCCGGCACCGGCATCGATAGCCGCCTCAATGACGCGGCAGGCAAACTCAAACTCGGTGCGGCTTCCATCCTCCAAGGAGAATTCCACATCGTCCACCAGGTTGCGGGCCAGCTTCACAGCGCTGACAGCTTGCTCCAGCACCTGCTCCGGGCGCATTTGGAGCTTGTATTCCATATGAATAGGCGAGGTGGCAATAAAGGTGTGGATACGCGCACGCTTAGCCCCTTTAAGAGCCTCCGCAGCGCGCTCGATATCGGGCCTGACCGCCCGTGCGAGGCTGCACACCGTGCTATCGACAATGGTGTCGGCGATGGCTTTTACCGCTTCGAAATCACCGGGACTGGAGATGGCGAAGCCTGCCTCGATGACATCCACACGCAACTTCTCCAGATTGCGAGCAATGCGCAGCTTTTCATCCCGAGTCATGGAAGCGCCAGGGCTCTGCTCACCATCGCGCAGGGTGGTGTCAAAAATAATGAGGCGGTCTTTGGTCATTCATAAACTCCTGTCTGGGGTCGCCGATTACGGGAATTTTCCCCCTGCCTAACGGGGTTTGCAATCGGCAATTCAGCAATAAGAATCAGCAATAAAAAAAGAGTGCTTCAGCGGTCGTTGTCAGCTGGGGCGGTAGTGACATTACTATCCGTAGAATTGCTATCCGTAGAGTTGCTGGACGCTCTCCGCCTGCGGACCTTGCGCTGCTGGTGAACCCACAGGGCCGGACCGGACAAGGCGTAGATCACCGCCAATCCCAGCAACATCCGGGCCGGATCGATAAGGATGACGGCCACCACCAGCGCCACAGCCAAAATAACCACAAAAGGAACACGCCCCCTGAGGTCCATACCTTTGAGGCTCTTGTAGCGCAGGTTGGATACCATTAGCAGGCCGGCGGTTGCCGTTACCAAAGCGGCGAGTAGCGCCAACGCGGTGGACGGCTGCTCGCCGTAACCACTCCATACCATGCCAGCCACCAGGGCGGCAGCAGACGGGCTTGCCAGGCCGATAAAATAGCGTTTGTCGACAACGTCGACCTGGGTGTTGAAACGAGCCAGGCGCAGAGCGGCGCAGGAAGCGTAGATAAAGGCGGCGGTCCAGCCCAGTTTACCAAGGTCCTGGAGCATCCAGCTAAAGGCCACCACGGCCGGTGCGACTCCGAAAGACACCATATCTGACAGGCTATCGTACTGTACTCCGAAGGCGCTCTGGGTATTGGTTATGCGTGCCACCTGGCCATCGAGCCCATCGAAGAACATGGCGACAAAAATAGCCAGCGCAGCATGGTGAAAGTTGCCATTCATGCCCGCCAAGATGGCATAGAAACCCGCGAACATGGCTCCGGTGGTGAGCAAGTTGGGCAGCAGGTAGATACCGCGGTGGCGAACTCGCGCCTCGGCGCGATAATCACCGCCTTCCCTCTCCTCCAGGGCAGCATCGTCCAGAGCAGTGCTATTGTCGATTTTATCTTCAGATTCCATGGGCTGCGGGGCTCCGGCGGGCAGGGGATGACAAGCCGCACAATGTACCATTGCGCCTCTCCGTTGTTAAGGAAGCAAAGGGAAATCCCCGTGATTTGGGCCGTTGATCAGCCTCGGTGGCCACCGTCTGTGCCCAATGCTGCCCTCACCTCAAAGAGGATAATGCTCCTTGATGCGTTTTGCCGCCTCCACCACCGCCTCGTTATATTTTGCTTCCACCGCCATACGCTCCCTGTCAAAGCGCTTCTTGTCTTCACCCGGCAGCGCCTTCCAGGCACCGAGGATAGGTATATGGGCTGTGGCTTCAGCAACCCTGAACAGGACACCGTACTCAATTCGGAAGCGCTCTTGATCCTCGAGACCAGAGGCAATGGCGCAGATACGCAGACAGCCCTCGGTGTGGCTGAGCTTGTCATCGAGAATGGCCTCCGCCAGTAAATAGAGACTGCGATTGCGCGACGCCAGCAACTGTTGCCGGCTACCGGGGTCGACCACGCCTACTGGTGAGCTGAGCACTCCTCCCCCAGCGCGCTCTTTTTGCGCTCGACGCTGTCGGTACAACAGCCAGTGCAGATAAGCGGCGTAAGCTGCAAGAACCACAATCACCGTCACTGCCGCACTGACAAACCAGATATTCACAGCGTTTCCTCCATCGTATTACTACTATTGGCCCTCTCGCCGGCCTGCAGCGGAGCCTCGTTCTCCTCAGCCTCACCACCGTCGAGCTGGGCATCGACACGAATCGACTCCGGCAATGACCGCCGAGTACGAGCCCCCATACGTTTTAGGTCATCCATTCGTTTAACCAAATTGCCGCGCCCATCCACCAGTCGCTTGCGGGTCTGCGTCCAGGCTTCCTGGCTTCTGTCGAGCAGACGCCCCACTTCGTCGAGGGATTCGATCACCAGCACAAACTGGTCGTGAAGCGCCCCTGCCTGAGCAGCAATTTTTTCAGCATTGCGGTTTTGATCTTCATAGCGCCAGATATTGTGTACGGTGCGCAGGGTAGCCAATAGCGTGCTCGGGCTGACCAGAATAATGCCCTGATCATAGGCATCGCGAAACAAGCTGGCGTCGTGCTCCAAGGCCATCATAAAGGCCGCTTCGATAGGCACGAAAATCAGTACGAAGTCGAGCGTATGTACCCCCGGCAGCTGCTCGTAGGCCTTGCGGCTGAGGCCGTTGATATGCGCGCGCAGAGAGGCCAGGTGGCGGCTGCGCCACCGGAGGCGTTCGCTGTCGTCCTCGGCGCGGCAATAACGCTCGTAGTCCACCAGCGAAACCTTGGCATCAATAACGATATCGCGGTTGTCCGGCAAATGAATGATCACGTCCGGGTTGCGGCGCTGCCCTCCTTCGGCCACCAGACTCACCTGGGTGTCATACTCTCGCCCCTTGGTAAGCCCGGACTCCTCCAGCAGGCGCTCCAACACCACCTCACCCCAATTGCCTTGCATCTTGCTGTCACCCTTCAGGGCCCGGGCGAGCTGCACCGCATCGTCACCGATGCGCTGAGCCTCGACCTTCAGCTGTTGAATCTGGCCTATCAGCTGGTTGCGCTCGGCATTCTCCTTTTCGTAGGCGTCCTCCACCTTTTTGCGAAAGTCTGCGATCTCGCGACGCAAAGGGTCGACGGTACTGTCCAGAGTCAGCTTGCTGGTGCGACTGAAACTGGCCTGCTTCTCATCGAAAATGCGATTGGCCAGGTTCTCAAAATCACGATCGAGACTCTTCCGCATTTCCCCCAGCAACGTCTGCTGCTCCTCAAAGCGCTCTCGCTCACTGGCCAGGGTAGCATTGGCGGCAGCGCAAGCACTGCGCAACTGCTGGTTGTCGCCCTCGACATCATGCAGCTCAAAACGGACCCGCTCCAGCTCGGCGCGAGTGAATTCAAGGGCGTTGAGGGTGGCGCCCTGAGTCCGACTGAAACGGGCATAGAGGGCCAAGCCAGCAACGATAGCACCGAGGGAGCAACCGGCGGCGAACAACAGCCATTCGAGGGGGATAGAGGTGGTTATCATAGGGCCAGATTCTAGCAGACGGTGGGTGTGTTCGACGCCAGGCACCCAAATAAGAGCACGTTACAAGCACAATGACGACGTTAAGTGCTTCAGGCCTTTAACAGCTGATGTAAAATGCGGTTATGACCACTCATTCCCCCACCGAGTCCTCCCCTCCTGTGACCTCTCCTCGCCCACCTCGAATTCTGGTGTTTGATTCCGGCGTGGGGGGACTGAGCGTCCTCACCGAGATCCGTGCCCGTATTCCGTACTGCGAACTCGTCTATGCCTGCGATAACGCGGCCTTTCCCTACGGCACCAAGGGCGAACAAGAGCTGGTCGAGCGCGTGGATACCGTGCTCAGAAAACTGATCCACGACATTGTTCCCGATATCGTAGTGGTGGCCTGTAATACTGCCAGCACCGTCGCCTTGCCCCGTATTCGCGCCCATTTCCGCAATCCGGTAGTAGGCGTTGTACCCGCCATCAAGCCCGCAGCTCTGTCGAGCCGCAACCGTGTCATCGGGTTGTTGGCCACCCCTGGCACAGTGGCGCGGCCCTATACCCAGCGCCTGATCGATGACTTTGCCAGCCACTGCACCATCCATCGCCTGGGTACCAGGCGGCTGGTGGAAATCGCCGAGGACAAACTCAGGAAGAAAGCTCCCGACCTCGAGGAGATAAGGGACATCATCTCCCCCCTGTTTGCAGATCCAGACCTCGACACCATAGTGCTGGCCTGCACCCACTTTCCGCTCTTGCGCGCCGAGTTGGCAGCTGCGGCCCCGCGGGCAGTGCAGTGGGTGGACTCCGGCGAAGCCATCGCGCGGCGTGTGCTGGATCTGCTGCTCTCGACTGACAGCCTAAGCTGTGATCAACCGCCGACTTCTGGCTTCGATTGTTGGTTTACCGCCGATGACAAAGCACTGACGGCACTGCGAGAGGGGCTCCAAGCCTTCGGGGCCCGCACATTGCGAACTATCCCAGGCCTGACTCTGGCCACTGGCCAAACTATTCCGGATGCAGTTCAAACTCCATGCCCGTCAACGCTTCGTCCACAGTAGCAAACACTGACAGCCGCTCACAGCTTTGCAAGGTCGGCTCCATCAACTTATAGCGTCCTTCACGATGCCAGAGCAGAGCCTGTTGTGGCTGCATCCAGAAAGCATCCTCGAGCTCTCCCTCTTCATGGCTGGCATCCCGCTCGAACGGTGCCGGGGCCAGAAAAAAATGGGTACTGAAACGCTTGGGGTAGGACACCGGCGTGATCCAGTGTGCAACGTGCACCAGCCTGTCCAGCGCTGGTTGCAGTTGGTGGTCGGCCAGCAGCGTGGCAAAGTCCGGCTCGCCTCTCAATAGCAACTCCCTTATGCGGGCCAGCATCTGCGCCGTTAATTTGTGCTGACCGTGGGCTAACAGCAATCCTGTTTCTTCGAATACCTCGCGGATGGCGCCCAGTCGAAAAGGGGCAAGAGGGTCTGCACCCAACACCTGCGCCAAGCGATAATCGCCTGGATCAATCGCACCGCCGGGAAAAACCAGCGCACCGCGAGCAAAGCTCACCGCCTGGCTGCGCAGCACTGCCAGCACTTCCAGCCCTTTCACGCCATCGCGCAGCATCATCACCGTGGCCGAGGGTATTGGCTGGGGAGGACTTGTTTTGTCACTGCTCTGATTCAGAATCTGGGCTCCTCTTTCAATTAAAGGCCTGGCTCATTGAAGGCTTGGCAGGGTCATCAGCACCCTACCTCAAGTCTTGGCCCGGGCCGGGTATACTCACGCCAACACTGGCTTGCCGTCACCGGTTCTCTCCACACACTTGCAGAGGGGTGACATCACAAGGATCGGGACCTGCACCATCATAGCGGGATCCGATGACAGGCGAATAACTTCCCACAAGGACCGCTCGTGCTGAACCCACTTTTTGATATTTCTCGCATCGAGAGCGCCATCAAAGCCGGCGCTCTGATCCTCACCCCCAACCTGCGCCTGGCCCGAAAAATGACGGACGCCTGGAACCAGCACCGCCTGGCACAGGGTGACACCAGCTGGCCAGCTCCTCCCCTTCAAGCGCTCAGCACCTGGCTCGACGACTGTTGGCAACAGCTGGTGGACGGTGCCTGGCCCGCAGCCCTGACGGGCGTAGCGGCCCAGCCCCTGCAAGAACAATGGCTATGGGAGCACATCTTGGCAGCAGACGAAACTGCCGCCACCAACCCCCGCGGTTTTGCCGATCTGGCGCGCCGCGGCTGGCAACTGGTGAGGGAGTGGGAGTTACCGCAAGCTGAACTGGTTCGCGAGCCTCACCAGGGAGCCCAAGCTCTGGTGCGCTGGGGCCTTGCCTGGGAGCGCGAGATGGCTGCTCACGGTCTGCTCGACAGCCTGCAGCGAGCGGTTATCGTGCGCGACGCCTTTGTCAGCGGTGAATTGCCTCGGCAGCCGTATATTTACCTTGCGGGCTTTCAGTCCATCAGTCCCCTGCATCAAGATATATTGAATATTGCGGGACATCAACTCGAGTCAATCTCACCGCCAGCGCTTTCACAACCACCGCGGGCAGTCAGTGCCGTCGACCCGGACCAGGAAATCATCGCCGCTGCCCGCTGGGCCCAGGCCTGCGCCCAGCGCAACCCCGCCGCCAGAATTGGCATCGTGGTACCGGACCTGACAAGCCTGCGCGCCAAAGTAGAGCGAATTTTTCTGCACCACTTCGATCCCCTCTGGTGCTGGCCAAACCAGACTTACCGCCCTGTTCCCTTCAATATTTCCGCCGCCCTCCCCCTGGCGGATCAGGCCTTGGTGGCGGCGGCTCTGGAGCTGCTGGCCCTCAACCACCAACGCTTGCCATTACAGCACCTGGTGCGGCTCATCAACTGCCCACTCTGGGGTGAGTACAGCCGCGAAGGCCCCCTCAGGGCTAAGGCACAGCGGTTTGTCCTCGAAAATGGCGCAGTGGAAACCCCCACCCGTCTGTTGCGCCACACCTTCCAGCTGTTGGAGTCCGGTGAACCACCAGGACGGGACGGTGCGACCCCAGGGGCCCGCTTGGTGCTGCTGGCAGATAGCCTGCGCCACAGTCCGGCAAAGTGCCCCTTCAGTCATTGGCGCCAGCTGTTTGAACGCCAGCTGGATCTCCTTGGCTGGCCCGGCGAACGCCCTCTCGACAGCTTTGAATACCAGCTTCACGAACACTGGCTGGACCTGCTCAGCGAGTTGGAGTCCCTCGACAGAGTGTCGCCACCCGTGGCTGTCACAGAAGCCTTGGGCCACTTGCGACGGCTTGCGGTCGCGGCACCCTTCCAGGCTGAAACACCGGATTCCCAGGTGCAGATATTGGGGACCTTGGAGGCAGCCGGCCTGCAGTTCGATCACCTCTGGATCTTGCAGACGGACGATCGTCACTGGCCGGAGGCGACGTCTCCCCACCCCCTGCTGCCAGTGGCTCTGCAGCGCCACCTGCAGATGCCCCATGCCTCACCAGCCCGCGAGCTTACCCTGGGGCGCGCTTTGTTCAGTCTTTTTGCCGCCAGTGGCAAGGAAGTCATTTTCAGCTACGCCCGCCAGGATGGCGATATTCATTTGCAGCCCTCCGCCCTGTTGGCAGACCTGGACACCACCCCGACACTTGTTGAAGACCCCTGTCATCCCTGGGCATCCCGAATCACCGACAGTGCCCGTCTGGAGCTGCTGGATGACAGCCAAGGGCCTCCCCTCAGTGTGCCTGACAACCTCGCCGCCCTGCCGCGAGCCGGCAGTCTGCTGACGGCACAGGCCAATTGTCCTTTCAATGCTTTCGCCCGCTATCGGCTGGGGGCAGAGCCACTGCCGCAGGCGGTGACCGGCCTCTCCCCCATGGCCAGAGGTAACCTGGTCCACTACAGCCTGGAAGCGCTGTGGCGCGATTTGCCAGATCAGCAGGCGCTGCAGGCACTCGGCGAGGAAGAGCGCCAGCTGCGAATTAACACCGCCATCGACACCGCCTTTGCCAGCTTTCTCCGCCAGCTGCCCTTTACCGCAGAACTGAGTGAGCGCCACCTGGCTCTGGAAAAGACCCGCATCGCTCGCCTGCTCGACCGCTGGCTGAATTGGGAGCTTGAACGCCAACCCTTTATTGTCGAGGGACTTGAACTCCACAGCACACTGAATCTGGACGGACTAGGGATTCATATGCGTATTGATCGACTCGATCGCCACCAGGACGGTGGAGCCGTCATCATCGACTACAAGACCGGCAACACCACCCTCAACGGTCTCACTGGCGAGCGCCTGTTGTCACCTCAATTGGCACTCTACGCCCTGGCGATGGATACAGTACTAGATGGCCTGGGCTACGGCCTGATCAACAGTAAGAACATCGGCTTTGCAGGTTTGGTCGGCGATAGCAACGCCCTTCCCGGCGCCCACCCCCTGGTTGCGAAGGGGCTTCCCAGCACTTGGACAGAAACCTTGGAACTATGGCATAACCAGTTGAAAGCGATAAAAAACGAGATCGTAACCGGCACCGCAGCGGTGGTCTTTTTCAGCCGTGAGGCAGCGGCTTACGGCGGCGACCTGGAACCCTTGAACCGCTGGCCAGGACGCGACCGTCTGCGCCGCTTCAAGACCCGTCACACGGAGGTACAGCCATGAGCACCGAGACAGCAGCCACGATTTCCGATAAGACAGCCGTAGCCGACCAGCCAGTCCGCGACCAGGCACTGGATATCAGCCGCTCATTTGCCGTCAGTGCTCCCGCAGGCTCCGGCAAAACTGGACTGCTGATCCGCCGCACCCTGCGCCTGCTGGCTGAATGTGACCACCCGGAACAGGTATTGGCAATCACCTTCACCCGCAAGGCGGCCGCCGAGATGCAGGAGCGTATTCTGGGTGCTCTGGTGGACGGCCAGCACCCTCCTCCGGACGACCCTTACAAACGGGCCATCTGGGAAGACGCGCAGCGTGTATTGGCTCAGGATCGCCACCAGGATTGGCAGCTGCTCGCCAATCCCGGGCGGCTGCGCATCATGACCATCGACAGCCTCTGCCGTCACCTGGCGCGCCAGCTGGCCGTGGAAACCGGGCTTGGCGACTTGCCGGAACCGGCCGATCAACCTGAGCCCCACTACCGCGAAGCCATCCGCGCGCTCTTTGCCCAGCTCGACCAGACCGGCCCGGTAGGCGATAGCCTGGCGCTGCTGCTCGCTCATCTGGACAACAATCTCAGCACCCTGGAAAACCTCCTGCAGGACCTGCTGGGGCGTCGCGAACAATGGCTGAAACCCCTTCTCAGCAGCCGCGGTGCCCGCGAGGCGCTGGAAGAAGCGCTGGCCGATACCGTGGCAGAGTGCCTCACTGCCCTGCATCGCAGCCTGCAGCCCGTGGCGTCGGATATCGCTCTGCTGTGTGACTATGCGGCTGCCAATCTCAATCACTCCCGCATCGCCAATCCATTGACCCAATGCCTGGGTATGCGCGACTTGCCGGGCACCAGCCCTAGCGCGGCGAATCTCGATACCTGGCTCAATGTCGCCGACCTGCTGCTTACCAAGGCCGGTAGCTGGCGTGCCAAAGTCGACAAGCGCAGTGGCTTTCCCACCGCCAAGGACGCCCTGCAGCCAGAGCGGGCTGACAGTGCCAAGCAACAGCTGGCAGCCGTCATCGACTGGTGCCGCTCGCAACCGGGCTTGCTGGAATTACTCACTGACTTGCGCCACTTGCCGGCCCCTGGCTACAGCGACAGCCAGTGGCAACTCCTGGAAGCTCTGGCGCTGCTGCTACCGCGCCTGGTTGCAGAACTGTCTCTGGTCTTCCAGACCAACCGCGCCTGTGACTTTACCGAGATCACTCTGGCGGCACAGCGCGCAATGGGAGAAGAGGACGAGCCCAGCGACCTGTCTCTGCGGCTCGATTATCAGATCCGCCATATTCTGGTGGACGAGTTTCAGGATACTTCGTCCCTGCAATTCGACCTGCTCAAAAAGCTGATAGCCGGCTGGCAGCCCGGCGATGGGCGCACCCTGTTTATCGTCGGTGATGGCATGCAGTCCCTCTACGGTTTTCGCAACGCCAATGTCGGCCTGTTTCTCGAGGCCCGGCAGGGCATGGTGAGCCAGGTGGAGTTGACGCCCCTTGACCTGTGTGTGAATTTTCGCTCTGACCAACAGTTGGTAAGCTGGGTCAATCACACCTTCCGCACCGTGTTTCCCGCCCGCGAGGACATCGGTCGCGGCGCTGTTCCCTATGCCCCCGCACAAGCCGCCAATAGCGGCGCCCCCCAGGCAGAAGTGACCCTGGACCTGCTCCCCTCTGCCAGTCATCCCGAGGCGGAGGCCCAGGCTGTTGTCGCTCGGGTACAGGAAACTCTGGCTCAGGACCCCGATGGCTCTATTGCCATCCTCACCCGGGCTCGCACTCATCTCAGCGCCATCCTTGAGGCTCTCTACCGGGCGGACATTCCTTGGCAAGCCACCGATATCGATCCTCTCGCCAGCCGCATGCCGGTGATGGACTTGCTGTCTCTCACCCGCGCTCTGCTCAACCCTGCCGATCGCATCGCCTGGCTAGCGGTGTTGCGCGCCCCTTGGTGCGGCCTGACCCTGCCCGATCTGCACCGGGTGGCCAATCCTAACAATGCAGAATTAACAAGGGACGCCAACTTCCTGTGGCTGCCAGGCCGAATACTGGACTCCGCCACTGCGCACCACTTGTCGACAGCGGGCCAACAAGCCCTGGAGCGTACTGCCACAGTGCTGCAAGCCGCTTGGGAGACTCGTCTGCGAAAACCTTTGCGCCTGTGGATCGAAGGCATCTGGCTCGCCCTCGGCGGGCCGGCTACCTTGGTCGACAGCGCTGAACTGGCCTGGTGCCAGCAGTATTTCGATCTGCTGGAAACTCATGCCAGGGGGCCTGACCTCGCCGACCAAACAGCCTTCGAGCAGGCCGTAGCCAAGCTCTACGCCGCCCCCGGCAGTGGCCAAACTAACCCAGTGCAGGTCATGACGATCCACAAATCGAAAGGACTGGAGTTTGATACCGTCATCATTCCCGGCTTGAACCGAGGTGGCGGTAAAAGCGACAGCACCCTGCTGTACTGGCGAGAGCGTATCAACGAGCGTGGCGAGAGCCAGCTGCTGATTGCTCCGCCCCTGTCCAGTGGCGAGCAGCAGGGAGCGGAAAACGACAGCCCCCATAACAATGAGGCCAGCAGCAATGGACAGAGCATCGCCGCCAGCCAGTTGGTAACCCACCTCAAACACGAGCAAAAGCTCAAAACAGCTCTCGAAGACGCCAGAGTGCTCTATGTCGCCTGTACCCGCGCCGTGCGGCGTCTCCACCTGCTGTTTGCCCTTCCCCCCAAAAGCCCTGCTGCAGGCAGTTTGCTAGCCAGTCTGTGGCCTGCCTTTGCGGAAAGCTTCGCCAGCGGTGGCGCTGTCGTCAAAGAACACGAAGGACAACAGCAGGCAGAAAGTGCGCCCCCCAGCGACACCCTGACCGATCTGCTGCGTCTGTCCCCGGCATGGCGCAATCCGGTGACAGAGCTATCAGCTACCCCAGGGCACTTTTCAGGACCCTTTTCAGGGCACTCTTTAGAGCACTTTCCCGCGGCCAATCAGGCAGCCCCTCTTTCACTGCGGGAGCCCGGTGATCCCCTGCCCCGCTATACTGGCACGGTGCTGCACCGCACCCTGAGCCGCATCGTGGCGGACGGCGTAGCGGCGTGGACACCCCAGCGCATCCAGCGGCAACGGCAGGCTTGGCGTCTACAGCTGACAGCTCTCGGTGTGAGCGAAAGTGACTCAGCCCTTGCCGTTCTGGAAGAGGCCATCACTCGGGTAGTCAATGACCCGCAGGGACACTGGTTGCTGGATGGCAATCACCCCCATAGCGCTTGTGAGCTGGCCATGTATCACGCTGGTGACGATGGCCTGCCGGTGCGCTCGGTGCTTGACCGCACCTTTGTTCACCACGGCGTGCTATGGATCATCGACTACAAAAGTTCGTGTCCCGCGCCGGGCCAGTCGCAAACTGAATTTGCTGTCGCCGAGAGCAACCGCTACCGGGAGCAACTAACCCGCTATCGGCACACCATGGCACCTTGCCATGAGGGTGAGATTCGTACCGCGTTGTATTTTCCCCTGCTGCCCTTGCTGGTGGAGGTGGCGACAAACTGACACGGTGTTTTCAACAGTTGTTCAATCAGAAATAATCCAGCCATTGATTACATCTATAGAGTGTATTGGCGCAAATTCGCCAAATTGTTGGCTGCTTACAGTAGAATAGGCATCATTCGAAGCAAACTCTCTCCGCTTTTGCAGGTATCTCTGCACAGACCGGAGCGTCACAAACAGGATCGCACACCCCATGATTCAACGTCTGCTGGAAAACCTCAATATTGCGTCCCAGGAGACCCTGATCACGCCTAAGGCGCTGAAACAGGTCATCCCCATGACCGAAAAGGCCGCGCAAACCGTGGTACAGGGACGCGAAGCCATTCAGAACATTCTCGACGGTAACGACCACCGCATCTTCGTCGTGGTCGGCCCCTGCTCCATTCATGACCTCGACGCCGCCAAGGATTACGCTGCCCGGTTGAAGACCCTCTCTGACGAAGTCAGCGACTCTCTGCTGATCGTGATGCGAGTCTATTTCGAAAAGCCGCGCACCACCGTCGGCTGGAAAGGGCTGATCAACGACCCCTTCATGAACGACTCGTTCAAGATACAGGAAGGCCTGCATATCGGTCGGCAGCTGCTGATGGATATCAGTGAAATGGGCCTGCCCACCGCCACCGAGGCGTTGGACCCTATTTCGCCCCAGTACTTGCAGGATCTGATCGCCTGGTCTGCCATTGGTGCCCGCACCACCGAGTCCCAGACACACCGGGAAATGGCCAGCGGCCTGTCCACTGCCGTGGGCTTCAAAAACGGCACTGACGGCAGCCTCACCGTAGCCATCAACGCCATTCAGTCCGCCGGCAATGCCCACCGCTTTCTCGGCATCAACGGCGAGGGCAAGGTGGCCATCATCACCACCAAGGGCAACCCCTACTCCCATGTCGTGCTGCGCGGCGGCGATGGCAAACCGAACTACGATTCAGTGAGTGTGGCATTGTGTGAGCAGCAACTGCTGAGAGCCGGTATCAACCCGCGCATTATGGTAGATACCAGCCACGCCAACTCCAACAAAAACCACGAGCTACAAGTGCTGGTACTGGAAAATATCGGCAATCAGATTGCCGACGGCAACCGCTCTATTTGCGGCCTGATGGTGGAAAGTAACCTCCACGCCGGCAACCAGAAGATCCCCGCCGACCTGGCAGATCTCAAATACGGCGTGTCGGTTACCGATGCCTGCATCGACTGGCCGACTACCGAGAAGACCTTGCGGGAGCTGCGCGACAGGATCAAGGATGTTCTACCTCAGCGGCGGATGCTCTAAGTCGCTGTCGTGATCGACTGCCCACACTGACAACAGGCGTGGGGCTTGGCATCGGAACATCCGAGCGCCAAGCCCCGCTGCTCACTCAAGCCAACAGAACGAATTTACAGCCTGCTTTTTGGCTGTCGCCAAAGCGCTCAAGGATGCCACGGGGGCTTCCTGAAAGCGGGCTCTTCCTCTTCCGCCAGGCCTTCCCTCACCCATACCTCTTTATCAAGCTGTTTTAGACGCTCTCCCAGTTGCTGCTGCAGCTGCGCCTCTACCTCTTGCGCCTGTCGCAGCTGGATTTCGTAGAGCGCCGCGCTGCGGTCGGTGTCGTCCTGCCTGAACAGCAGGGCGTACAACGCCAGTCCTGCGACTATCACCACCAACAGCGCCACCAACAAACGAAACACTCTGCCACCTCCTGCCGGCTCACCAATACACAACGGGGATCTTAGGCTATGAAGAGCGCCCTGTAACCTGCTACCGTACTGACACGCCTCTGGCTTGTCGCAATAACGATATTAAGGAGAACAGTGATGACCACCTGGTACCGGGATTTCTCACCACGCTTACCTGCCTCTTTGTCTGCCTTTGGCCATGTGCGTATCGCCGGTAACGGCGAGGCGCTAACTCACTGCTGTTTTTTCGACCCACAGGATGCTCCTCCACCACCGCCGGGCTGGCAATGGTCTGACAACGACCCACTCCTGGATGCGTGTGAGCGCGCCGTCTGTGACTATCTCAGTACCGGTACTCTGACAGCCGAGCTTCCCCTCAAGCCCCAAGGCACTGAATTCCAGCAACAAGTGTGGCGCGCTGTGCTGGAAATTCCCGCCGGCGAAACTCGCACCTATACGGCTATTGCCCACCGCCTCAACCGCCCCACCGCAGTGCGCGCCGTGGCTGCCGCCATCGGTCGCAACCCCATCAGTATTTTGATTCCCTGCCACCGCGTGATCGGCAGCAATGGCTCACTGACCGGCTACGCCTGGGGGCTGGAACGCAAGGCTTTGCTGCTGAAACTGGAAAACGCACTGCCCTGACCCATGGCGGCAACCTCGCCAACCTAAAAACACAAATGATAACCATTATTGTTTACATTTCTATTTTGTGCTGCTAGATTGTCTCTCGGCAACGTCATTCGGGAAGAGTCAGCGGGTAAGTAAAAACTTCCTGAAGCCGACCAGCGGGATTCACAACCCTTTCAGCCAGGCATTCTGGCGTAATAACAGGAGTGGGAAGATGACCTATCCAATAGCAGAGCAATCCGTCGCTAACGAGATGCGCCATTTTATTGATCAAAAGAAAATCCTCATGCTGTCGACCCTGGACAGTAATGGAGAGCCCTACGCTTCTTGTGCGCCCTTCGCCGTTGCTAACGCAGCCTTCTATGTGCCACTTAACGGGATCGCTGCACAAGCTGTAAACCTGCAGACCAACCCACCGCCAGCCATGGTGCTGCTGATCGAAGACGACGGCAAAGCCCGCACCGAAGCCGTACGAACCCGGGTAATTTATCAGGTAGTAGCACAGCTGGTGCAGTTCGACGACAGTGCTTGGGACGAAGGCATTGCAGTACTGGCACAGCGCCATGGCGACCGCCTCTTGTCCCTCAGCCAGTTCAATGATTTTCGCCTGTTTCGACTAACAACGGTCAGAGGACGATTTATCAGCGGCACGGGCCAAGTCTATGCCCTCGGCAACGACTCTCTCACCGCACCACCTCCCGAAACTGCCGCCAGCACGTTCAATAACACCCCTAACAACACAGCTCCTGCCACTCGCAACAAGCGCAGCGCTGCCTGAAGGACCCCACCACCTATCGTCGACAAGAAGGTTAACGACTTATGCTCGAGAACAATATTCTCCGCTATCACCGTGATTATTCTCTGCGCGATCTGACCACGGCGGAAAGCCTGGTGCTGGTCAGCTACCGGCTCTGGCTGTTGCACCATGTCCAGGGCAAGAGCGCCAACTTGCCCAGTTGGCGCACTGGTCTGGCGGCCGTGGGTTTGTCCCTCGCTGCCGATGAACTGTTCGACCCTCTGGCCGAAATCACTGTAACGGGCTCCAAACGCAGCGTAGAAATCCAGCCGCTTCGCTGTCGGCGTATCAGCCACCAGGAAGGTTTCATACTCGGCAGTCACGCCCTGTTACAACATCACTTATTGGAAGAAGCCAGCCGTACATTGGCCGACTGGCTGTCGCCCACCGCTGGCAGCGTGGCAGCGCCTCTGCTCTGGCGTTTTGCCATGGCTCTGAGTACCGCGCAGTTGATACTGCCGCTACGGTATGCAACAAGCCAGGAAGCTGAGTTCAACGCATTGAAGTCACCACTCTGGCAGGCCAGTATCAGTCGCTTGCACTGACTAGCCTTCTGGCGCCAAAAATTGTGGCGAAAAGAGAGCGGCGAAAGCGGACCGGGCTGCAGCCAAAAGCGCCCTGCACTGGCGCCACTTGCGGTGCGCCTGCTGCTACAAAAGGCTAACGTCCGGCCTGCTCAGGAGCGGCGCGTTAGCTTTTTTTCACCCCCCTACACCTCGCGGCAACGAATTGATAGTATGGGACAGACCTAAAACTATAGGAGGGCATTACCATGTTTCCTGAATTTCGTGATTTGATCACTAAACTCAAGCACAAGGACCGCCACTTCGACAGGCTCTTCAATAAGCATAACGAACTGGACCAAAAAATTATCGATATGGAAGCACGTATCGATCCCGACGAAGAACTGAAGATCGAGCAACTTAAAAAAGAAAAACTCCAACTCAAGGATGAGCTCTACTTGCTACTGCGCAGAGCCGATACAGCCAAGCAGAGTTAACTAAGCCAGTAATTCACGTACCTTAAGCGCCAACGCTGCCGCAGACAGAGGTGCACAGCCCTCCGCTTTATTGCCGAGAGAGACCCAGGCATTCTGCCCTGCGCCGACAGTACCAGCGATCACCTTTGCCAGCACCGCTCGGGTTTCCAGATCCGGGTCTACCAACTTGTCAAAGGGCTGGTACTGGCGCTTAGCTTGCTCGTAGCCAAACGAGCCATACCGTGCGTTGAGGTTCCAACGGCAGACCAGAGGCCCCGGCCACAGCGCCCTCAATACCGGCAATTGACGGTCGATGGGCGGCAACTTGGCGTGCAGCCCGAGGCAATAGGTAGCGCCGCCTTCACCCAGGGCGGCGGTGAAGCCAGGAGTCAACCACTGGCGATCGCGCACCTCCACTGCCACCACACTGTCGGGCGCGTCCCGGCGCAGATCCGGGATCCCTCTCACCAATAGACGCAACTGCTCCACCAGCTCAGGCATCCGCGCCAGCAGCGGGCCGGGTAGCGGACTGATTTGAAACACCAGAGCACCCAGCTTGCTCCCCAAACCTGTCACTGCCGGTTCGATAAAATCGCGCAGGGTCCGCTCGACATTCAGAAAATGCTCGTTGGTACGCCGCCCACGCCCGGAGTCATCTCGCACCAATGCATCCGTTACCAGATTGGGCGCCTTGACCATAAAACGGAAATTCGCCGGCACCTGGGCTGCATAGTCGGCAAACTGTTCTGCTGTAAGAGGGCGATAAAAGCCGCGATCAAGACTGACCGTGCGCAATAATGGGTGCCTGGCATAGGCCGTCAGGCCGTGGCGGGACAATGTCGTATCGGGATAATCGCCGTCCCATACCAGGCCGCGCCAGCCCGGATAATTCCACGATGAGGTGCCCAGCCGCAGGTGCGCAGGCAATGCCGTGGCAAGCTCGACGACGTCAGGCCTGGGTTGTGCCGCAGCCACAATGGGAGCTGTCGCGGGCAGAGAGGTATCAGAGAAAAGACTTTCTTGCATAGGGTCGCGATTATAGACCTTTCACGGGCAGCAAGTTGAGGTGTTCGAATACTGCAATCACCAGGCCCTCAACATCTCGATCCACGGCTTGCCCCACCGCTCAACGCCCGGCGCGCCTGCGCAACTCCTGCCCCAGGCTGCCTGCCTGCGTCCAAAGCCAATGGCCATAACGATACCGAAACTCGCTAGCGACAATTCAGCTAACAGAGAATTTGGCCTTTCTGACTTTGGAGGACTCACAGTGGCTTAACTACAGTTTTCATAAACATTTACCAACAGAAGGCCTGTTCGAGGTGGCCTCCTGCTTGAAGGGACTCCCGCTTGAAAAGATATAGGGCTGACAGCAGCGATTCAAACACAAACGCGCCAAGAGTCTATCGTGTTGGCAACTGTGATTGACAAATAACAACACGCGCCTAAACTACGACAAAGTCAGTCGTAGTTTAAAGATGGCGCATATTAGCACAGCTGTCGAATACGCAACCCACTGCCTTCTCTATCTGGTGAGCGTGGACGACATTCCACCCCGATTCTCCATTAAAGATCTCGCTCAAATGCAGGGAGTGCCGCCTCAATATCTGGCTAAAATTTTTACCAAATTAAGACAGGCTAACCTGGTACAGGCCACCGAAGGACTCAAAGGTGGCTTTCAATTGGCCAGACCGGCAGCAGAGATCAGCATGCTCGATATTGTGCATGCAGTCGATGGCGACAAGTCCCTGTTTGACTGTCAGAATATTCGTACTCGCTGTGCCCTGTTCAATCAACAACCTCCCTCTTGGGCAACTGCAGGCTTATGCAGTATTCATGCGGTGATGGTTGAAGCTGAGCAAAAAATGAAGGAATCCCTCAGCCACCACACCCTGGACTCCATCAACAATATATTGATTGCGAAAGCGCCCGCTGACTACAGCGACCAGATATCGACCTGGTTTAACGACAAAAACAGCCACGGCAAACTAATCGCCAACACCGAAAGGACTGTAAACAATGAAACTATTGCATGTTGATGCCAGCCCCAAGGCTGAAAAGTCCAACTCCAGAGCGCTGTCACAGTATTTTGTCGAGGTGCTGAGTCAGAAAACTTTCCAACTCGAGATTGATTATCTGGATCTGGCCAAACACCCTTGCGACCATGTAAGCGGTGCCTTCGCCAAGGCGACTTACACTGCGCCCGAAGAGCGCACAGAGGACATGAAAGCCGTACTGGCTCAGTCTGACAGCCTCTGTGAAAGGGTGCTGGCCGCGGATGCAATTGTCTGCGCCATGCCGATGCACAACTGGTGTTACCCTTCGGTATTCAAAACCTTTATCGACAATATCACCCGCACTGGATTGACCTATGTCTTTGGTCCCAATGGCGAAACTATCGGTCAGCTAACCCGTCAGAAAACCTTGTTTATCACCACCCGCGGTGCTGATTTAGGCCCCGGCAGCCCATACCAAGCAATGGATGCCTTGACTCCAGCACTCACCGCAGCCTTCGGTTTTCTGGGTGTGCAGAACCCCGAGTTTGTCGATGCACAGCCATTGCAGTTTGCCAACCGGGAGGCCCATGAGGCAGCCATGATCAACGCCAGGCAGGCCTTGTCGGAAGTCGCCGAGGCTTGGGCAGCGTCCTGGGAGGTTGGCGGTCACCTTGCCGCCTCTCAATAGCAGAGAGGGCTACGCCAATACAGTTACTCACCCTCTCCATCAACTCGCAGGCCAGCCTCGTTCCTACCTAACCGATCAGCCTTTCGAAGACGGTTGCGTGCTCCAACACCTTGCCTTCTGCATCCATGACGCGCATGGCATCAGCGGAGATCTCGTCAATAACCACCACCTGACCGTCTACCAGTCCGATCTCGATTTTCATGTCGATCAGGGTCAGGCCCTTGTCGCCCAGGTCGGCTTCGACAAGGCGGCACACGCGGCGGGTGATATCCTTGGCCTGCTCAAGGTGAGCCGGGCTGACGAGGCCGATGGCGACAATGGTGTCGTCATTGATAAGGGGGTCGCCGCGCTCATCGTCCTTGACGGTGATCTCCACCAGATAGCCGAGCGTGGCCCCGGTGTCGCGGATGTACTGCTGGTAGCGGCGGATGAAGCTACCCCAGGGGCGGGTGCGACAGACAAATTCGAGCCCGCCTGCGCCCTTGATGTCTTTGCCCAGCGGCTCGGCGCGGCGCACTTCCATGGTGCCCTGCTCGAGGTCGACGGCCACCATATGGGTGGGGATCTCGGCAGCGTGCAGCCGCTCGAAAAAGTAGTCCGTCATGGCCAGGGACTTGCGGCCCTTGCCTGCGACCTGACCGATCACGGTGTTGGCGCCCGGGTCGATGACGCCGTCGGCGCCAGTGACGTCGTCCTTGAAGACGAGCAGGATGTTGCCGTTGGCCAGGGCGTACAGGTCCTTGGTCTTGCCGGAATAGATCTTTTCGCTGGTGTTCATCGGTTTACTCGCTGGTGATTCCAAGATTCCATTTCGCGGCAGAGACAGCACCCTGGTTGGAGCGCCCTGCCCCTGTAACTCACTCCCACTCAATCATCAACTAGGGGCCTAACCTCTTGAAGATAAAGGCTTCAAGAAAGGCTGAGTCTGGGCTTTACCGTCACGCTTACCGTCAGAATCACGAGCTCTTTGTTTTCAAGGGATGATTCAGTGGTTTTGCTTGCGGCGACGTTTTTTACACCATTATCAACCAGGTTTCATGCTATCAGAATTTTAAACGCTTCTCGACTGCTTCAATTTCAATCAAATCAAACGGTTAAAAAAAACACGACTAAGCCAAAGTTTACCGCCAAAAAATGTCATCAAAAGACATAGGAATATACCGTCAAAACCAATCGAAAATCAGGAGAAATGTAATGACCCATTGCCCCAAATTTGCCCCAGGAAATCGACCGATAAGTTGGGCATATCCCAGCGTATTCGGTAGTACTTTGCCGGGCTTGGAGGACGCTTGCCGCAGCACACTCTGCTGCTCGAAAATTCACCCCCTCCATTCGCTTTCTCCAGACAAGGAAGGTGGGGATATGCTGATTTTGTAGCTACAAATTATTCACGCTCCCGGGTTCAGCACCGGGTTGGTAGAGACAATGGTCAGAGACCGAGCTCCACGCGTGAGCGCGACATACAGCTCTTTCTTTGAAAGGGATGTCGCATCAAGAACAATGGCATGATCGAATTCCAGCCCTTTGACCAACAGTGTCGTGCCGATCAATCGTCGCCGCCCGACTGGACGGCCCTTGTGGCGAAACTCGCCGTGATATCTGTCGGCGGCTTCAGCCAGGGAAAGTTCCGGATACAGTACAGCCTTGTTAAGTACACCCAAAGCCCGGTAGAACAGATCGGCGCGAACGACATTAACATCCGAGGTCTGCTTGAGTGCCAGCAGAAAGCCGATTATGGCGGAACTGTCGGGCGAGGCAAGATAGGCATTGGCCCAGCGAGCCGCTTCGACGTTACGGGTATTGGCACGGATATTCATGTATTCACCGCGACGGGTAGCGGCAGGTAAATTCTGCGTAACGGCGGTCATGCACTGTTTGGCGAAGGCAATAACCTCTTTCAATCGCGCCGCGTCGGTCCGAGCTCTCTCCAGCTTTCGAATGAACGAAAACAAGGCTTTTCCTTCGACCTCTTCGATAGACGAGAAGCGGCCTCCTAGACTCTGCGACAACTTGTGGCACTTTGCCTTGTACTCCTGGCTTCCCTTATGAATGGCAATCACGGAATGGTCGCTCTCGCACCGAAAAAAGCGGCATGCGTTACCCTGCAACCGGATAAGTGCCTGCGGGTCAGCATTGGCCGGTTTGAAAGTAACTGAGGCCGGGCGACCTACATTCAGATCGATAGGCTGGCCCTGTTCGATGCCTGCACGGACATCTTGCAGCCAGGCCCCAAGATCACCGGCGCCTGCCTGAATCCAGCGATGCGGCACATCGAGCACACCAAGACGCTCAAAGTTCCCTTCAACGTCACGCGCCCAATCCACCGGATTTTGGCCTTCAAAATCGAAGATGCCCTGCAAGGGATCACCAAGTACGCGGCTCGGAAGATCTCGCGCCAGCTTGAGAACGATCCCGTGCTGCGCAATCGAACAGTCTTGATACTCATCGACATAGAGCCCGTCATAGGATGCACGCACGATCCTACGGATAAATGCATGATCGAGTAGGCCAGAACAGGCTTCATACAGTGCATTCCACCGCGCGTTGTTGGCGGGACGCTCCTCGTTCCAGCCCGATGTACCTGAATAGGAAAGCGAAAGCCGTAGAACCCAGCTTGCAATCGTGTCTATACGGTAAAGCCTATCACTGACACCAAGGGTACGCATCTTGCGCCGCAGAGCGTTCACGCCCGCATAGGTGTGGGTCAAAATCAATTGTCGTCCCATGCTACGAGCCGTGGATTCGGCGATCAGGTGCGTCTTGCCATATCCGGCGGGGGCGACAACATAGCCGGTTCCCTGATATTCGGCGAGAATGGAAGACAGCTCACACATTGTCGACCCATCCCCGCAAGCTGTTGAGCTGCCGCATCAGATCACTGTCACGGATGGCATCGTCAGACAAATAGCCGGAAATGACAACCGCCCATTCGCGTCCCCTGCTTTGACGCTTGAACCAGTCGCTATCCTTGGCCGCCTTGCCGAGCGCAGTGCGCAGTTCGGGCGTGTCGTCCCATGCCGCAATATCACGGTCGAACCCAACGCCATACTGGGTCCGCACCTGGTCGAGCAGGCTCGCATCGCCATTCCCGTTTGCTCGTGCCAATTCAAAAGATGCCATGACAGCCGCCCACGGAAGGTCCGCGAACACGCGTTCTTCTATGGATAGCGCGCCGTCCCATTTAACGACTGTAATGTTGATATTACGCAAAGCCTGTGCATCGGCGTCGGAGAAGTGTGCGGGTGCGTCGGAGTCGGCCAGCACAGCAACATCGTAGCCCAGCGATTTCAGGTTCTCGGCTATCTCTCGGATCTTCCCAGCGCCATTCGCATCAAACAACGCAATCCCGCGATAGGCGAAAGACTCCTTGTCCTCGGCAGAAGTCCAGTGATCGTCCAAGCCACGAAGGAATCCCACCTCTGTAGCGCCTTCACAAACGACGATTTTAGGCGCGAGAAATGCCTCCGCGCCGGAACGAATTTTACCCTGGATGGAATCCGCGATGGCCGGCATATTCGCGGCTACCACAGCGATCCGGCCACCATTGCAATGGACGATATGCAGGTCATCGACGGTCAGTTCACGCAATACGACAGGCGAGTGGGTCGTCAGGAAATATTGCCCCCTGTCGTCATCCTTCAAATGCTGCAATAAGCGGGCAATGCGATGCGGCTCAAGGCCGACTTCGACTTCGTCAAACAGGGTGATATGCGGCGAACGCAGTGCCTGTCTTTGCAGACCGGTCGTCAGCATACGTTTGGACCCGAGGCCGAGCTGACGCAGGGGCATGTCACCATCATGCAGGGCAAGGCCCGCCATCCGCACGTTGATAGCGTCGGTATCAAGGTGCGCCTTGTAAGACTCGGCAACATTGACACCCAGTGTTCGGGCGGTCGTCTCGGCGGTGTCTGCTACAGCGTCAAAGCCGGTCAAATCCTGCGCCCGACGGGCTTCCAGGGCCGACTTGGCCGCACGGGCCGCACCTGCCAGCAATGAGGTAATGCTCTCCGTTTCGGTGAGCTGACTGAGGATCGAGCCGCGCGACCAGGTAAGGTGCCGGTCGGAAATGGCGCCAATCAGGCTGACTGACACTTTCGCGCGGTCAGTCGCTTTGAACGGTATACCCTCATCATCATCGTTCTTGATGACCGACCAAGATGGTTCTAGATCATCAGACACTGCCAAACGGATGCACAGCACATCTTCCAGGCCATCGCCCGGATCATCGGTGCGGGTTCGCGTCGCGGCATTCCAACCGGACAGCGCATGACCATATTTTTCGAGGTCACGGAACGCGTCGGGCAGATCACCCAGCATGATTTTTATCGTGATTGGGTTTACCGGTCTGCAAAGGTGGAAATCAGCATCGTCAAACGTAAGATTCCATTGCGGATGAAAAGCGCGGCGCAATGCTTCAAGGATCGTCGATTTTGTCGAATCCCCCCGACCAATCAGACAGATTATTTTCGTATCAGGAACCACCCAGTCCAGCTCCCGGATTCCACGAAAATTTCTTACTGAGACATGCCTTATTCGCATTATTCCCCCTTAGCCTCAACCTACATTACATTAAGCCTTCCAAAGCTCTTCACCATGCAATACCAAATCTATCCTTCATCTCACCTGTTCTGCCCCAAGGCTCTCCAGGTAGTTGATCAATAAGGGTGGTAAAGACCTGGCGAAAAGCCTCTGCTGTAAACGCCTCGTCCATTGCTTCCGCCTGCTCGGCAGACAATAAGGGGCGCATATCAAGCAAGAATCGCGGTTTGGCCAGTTTTGCGAACATACGCTGCTGCGCCTCAGCTCGTGTAATGGTCTGATCAGACAGGCTAAGGTAACGGCCGAACATTTCTATAGTACGGCCGACATCAAGCCCTTCTGAAACGGCTAACGCGTGGGATAAATCGTATAAATCACGGCCCTTATCGCGCTGAAGCAATGCCCTTAACTTGGTTGCGAGCATTTCTTCCCATGAGAATGTCGGAATGTCGGTTTCTCCCGAAAACCAGGGATTTTCTACCTTTAGCGGGAGTTCAATAGGTGCGTCGTAGGCTTCGATTTCACGGGTATTGATTTCGACCTTCAAGCGAATAGGCGCCCCACCCTCTTCCGGGTCAATCCGAAAACGAAGTTTCGGTGCGATGGGGCTCTGATCAAATTGCGCCCTTCCCAGCCATGGCTCAAGAACCACTCGCAACTGATCCAATAGCGGTCCGATTGGCCCTGCGGTGGTACGTACAAGGTCAATATCCTCCGAATATCGAAGCGGTGCGGGAAAATGTAGTTTGTTAAGCGCCGTGCCGCCGCGAAACCGTAATTCTTTCCGCAGCATTTCATCGGAGAAAATCTCAATCAGAGCACGACTGATGATCAGATCCTGCTCGACTTGTCGTAGGTCTGCCCAGGGAACGACATTTCCCCAGGCAACAAGATTCTGCGCCGGAATCATTCGTCCACCTCCGGCTGCCGCCGCACAATGACCCGCCAGCGTTCATTGCGCTCCAGAGGCTCCGGTGCGAAATCCGGGTCACTTGCTTCTTTCCGGTCCAGCTCCGTCCAACGCGGACTTCCTGTCGCCATCAGAGAGGAATACATTGAGTTGGTGACTTGATGGTGTCCTAGTCGGTCCAGCAAATAACCAAGGCGTTGAATGACTGGCCTTTCCATTACTATCGACAAGGCCCCGAGCTGCTCACCATCAATGGCAGCCCCAAGGTCAGAAAGAACGGTGGCAATATTGTCGAGACCACCGGAAGCCTGTGGATAACGTAACAAATCAAACGCAGTGAGCGCTGCTGAAGACACCTTCATCATACCGGTATCCGTTTTACGCTCTTCGATCCCCGCCTGCACTGCTGCCATCTCTTTACGATAATAGAATGCAATCAGGTTGCGTCCGGCACGAATCCTTGGAAAACGCTTGGCTGCAACGACCTGAAATTCCATAACGGCCTGGTGTGTCGCCCCGTGCAACTCAGCCGCTTTTAGAAGACCTACATAATAGGGCTGAGCCTCATGACGCATTAGGGCGTCGATATACCAAGTCGGTGGCGGCGCCCCCCATGAGGCATACTGAGGAGGAACAATCACGTAGAACCCACGCCGCGGACTTAACAACACTTTGCGGCGCTGAAGCCGTCCGGCTGCATCCAGGAACGCACCACGTCCAATATCGAGTGCCTGCTTCGCTTCCTCGGCGGTAAAGACCACCTTCCCTGATGAAAGCAGGGTGCTGATATAGTTGGATAGCGCTGATCGTTGATCGTAAAGCATGTTTCATTATCCGCACCTAACGCGGATATTTCAACATGATTTACAGACTCCTACCAACCTGCGCTCATAACTCCGCGCTAAGTGCGGATTTTCGAACATGATTTTCCTACTACTGGTCCGACAGATCTGCCGTCTTAGAGGGGGTTGAGCGAGCGTCTTCCCCCCTACTCCGCCGAAATCCCCTATCCCCCGCCATAAACCCCGCCAGCATGTGCGGAACCAGCGTCACTGCATCAACCGCCTCGCCATAGGTTTGCGCGTGCAACGCGGCGTACCGGTCAAGATCAGCTTTCAGACTGGTCGGGCACGCGAAGGTCAGCTTGGTGGTCTCGGTCTTGGGTAGCGGCCCCAGCCGCAGCTTGCGTGTGGTGTTCATTGCGAAGTTCCTCTATTGAAGATCACCGGCTGGTAGGGCCTCAGCACCAGATCCCGATTGACGATAATGCGTACCGGCAAGCCCGGCCGACTGGTCAGTGTGGGTTGGATGTTGAGGTTGCGGCGGGTCATTTCCTGTCCGACCTGATTGATGCTCTCTTGTGCGCTGTCGCGGCCGGCGATGATGATTCGGTCGCCCTCCTGCCGGTTCTCAGGGGCCGCCAACTCGGCACCGACACCCAGCAACGTGGTCAGGATGGCTCCGGCGAAGATGCGATCCCAATGCCAGTCGACACCATCCTCCAGGCCCGCATATCCGGCCGGGTCGGTGCCGACCAGATTATCGAGCGTCAACGACGACGTGTCCGGCAGGATCACCCGATTCCAGACGACCTGCACACGGGTCTGCCCGTAGCTGACCTGGCTGTTGTAGCGACCCAGGATACGAGAGCCCTGCGGGAGCAACAGATGCCGCCCTGTGGCCGTGTCATAAACCGGTTCTGTCACCGTGGCAATCACGTCACCTGGCAAGTCGGACTTGATGCCGGTCACCAGCGCCCCGGCGATCACCGTGCCGGCCATGATCTGATACGGTGAGCTGGGCAGTTGCAGATTGCCGGAATTGCGGGTTTCCGTGGAGCCGGGTTGCTGGAAAGCCTCTTTCTGATCTTGCCGGTTCTGCGCGGCGGTCGGGTCAACCGGCATCGCCGCCGTCGAAGCCGGGCCAGCCGCCAGCGGGTCGAAGGGCGCCAGAGTGCTACCCATACCGGCGACTCCCGGTGTCGCCCGCGCCACTGCCGGCGAAGCCCGCCCTTGGCCTGCACTGAAAAACACCGCCGACGCTGCCGCTGCCTCGGCCTCCTGGCGCAAGGCCTCGCGCTCGGCAGCTTCGGCGTCATGGCCCGGTGGCGCATAGCTGGCCACCGCCGGCTGCTGCGAATGGACGATGGCCGGCCCGAGATCGCCGGGCAACGGCGGCCCCAGCTCCGGTACGTCGGGCGGCGGCAACATGGAATAGTCCGTGGGAAGCCGCGCCAGCCCTTCGGAGCGAGAAACGCGATCGACGTTGTAAAGCTCGGTCTGCTCATGGGTGCCACGCTGTGGCGGTTGCAGCGACCAGATCGTGGCGCCCAACACGGCAACCGACAGCCCACCGACGAGGATGGCCAGAATGCGCCGGTTCAGCCGTGTGACCGGGCGCGGCTGGGCACGCAACGCCACCGTGTCGGGCGCCACCTTGCCAGTATGCGGCGCGGCAAGGTCAGAGGACTCATCCCGGCTCATGGTCGGGACCTCCGTGCCACACCGTCCGTACGCTCGATGCGTACGGTGTCGCCCTTCTTGCCACCGAGGCGTAGTTCGGCCGCGCCAAATAGCCGATCGACGATGTAGTACGGCGCCCGGAAGCGGTAATTCACCAGTTGCCCGCCGCCTTCCGCGCCGATGACAAACAGCGGCGGCAGCTCGCCTTGGGCGATGCCGGCTGGGAACTGGATATAGACCTTCTCGCCATCATCAAAGGCACGCAGCGGCTTCCAGGCCGGATGACTGCCGCTGATGGCATAGCGGAAGCGCAGGTTCTCCAGTGCCAGCCCGGTATCGACCGGTGCGGCGACCCTGGCTGCCTGTGCCTGGCGCTGCAAGGCCAGCATCCGGTCGCGCGGGTAATCCCAGGACACCGACGCCATCCAGGCACTTTCTGTCGACGTCAGTTCCAGCAGGTACGTGCGGCGGCTGGTGGTGATGACCAGATTGGTTTTCAGGCCGGAGCGGATCGGCTTGACCAGCACATTGACGCGCAGCTCGTCGCCGCTGCCGCTGGAGGTGTCACCAACAATCCAGCGCACGGTATCGCCCGCCGCTACCGTTACCAGTTCCTCGCCCGGCTGGAGCGCAATCATCGTCACGCGCCCGACAGCCGCGTAGATCTGATAGAGCGCGCCGTCACTGTAGGGCCAGACCTGAATCGCATTGACGTAGCTCTCGCGTGTGGGTGCAACCCGCGCCTCGGCATTGGCGCGGGAAACGCGCACGGTTTCGTCGGCTGACTCGGGAACGGACTTCGCTTCCTCCGCCTCAGGCACCGGCTTCAACTGTCCGGGCAGCGGCAGAGGTTCGGGCATGGCAACCGCCTCTACTGGTGCAGGTAGTTCGGGCAACAGTTCGGCCTGCACGGGCTCATCGAGCGAAATCCTCGGTGGCGGCTTGCCCTGCGTGGCACAGCCCACCAGGGCCAGCAACATCAACGGTAGAACGTAACAGTGACGAGACGGGTTCATGGCTGTACTCCTTCGGCATCAAGTTCACGGCTCCACGCCAGACCATTGACGTAGATGCCCAGCGGGTTGCGGCGCAGGCGTTCTTCGCTGCGCGGAGTTTGCAGGACGATGGACACCACAGCCGTCCACCGCTCCAATCCGGCGGCAGCGCCATTGGTGTAGCGGCGTTCCGTCCAGCGCACGTTGAATGACGTGTCGCTGGCGCGGACTACGCTGGTGATCTGCACCGTCACCGACTCCTTGCCGATACGGGTGAATGGATCATTGGTACGGGCGTAATCGTTGAGCACCGCCGCCCCCTTGTCAGTGGTGTAGTCATAGGCATCCAGCCAGTTCTGCCGCACCACGATGGGGTCGATCGACAGCGAACGCACCAGCCCGATAAAGCGCGCCAGATGGTGCGCGGTCTGGGCGTCGTTGGGTTTGTAGGGCGTCGCTGCTTCACCCACGGCGCGCACCTGGCCTGCCTGATCCACCTCGATGACGTAGGGCGTGACGATGGATTGCGCCGAACGCCAGACCAGGCCGCCCGCCATCAACAAGGCCAGCACCAGGCAACCGAAGGCCATCAAGCGCCAGTTCTTCGCCTGCACGCGGGCTGAACCAATACGCTCATCCCAGACCTGGGCGGCGGATTGGTACGAGGTAGCAGGCTGCGGCGTATCGGCATAGCGCACCTGGGGTCGTTTGAATCGCATGGGTGTCTCCCTTTACAGTCAGGAATCGAAGGTCATGAGTCGGGATCGCGCAGATTCGGGCCAGAACCCGAGCCACCGCCGTCGCCACCGCGCAGCGTGTGTGTGGTCGTCGTGGCAGCCTGGCTTATCTGCTGGCGGCGATGCAGGCGCTTGGCCCAAGCGGGTTGTTCCTGTCTGGCGGGTGCGGCTTCGCTATCCTGTCCGATAGAACTGCTGCCGGATGCCTGTGGAGCGGGTGCAATGGCGGCAGCAGCCCGCTCCTTGAGCGAGTACGCTCCGGCGGTTACCTTCTGGCTGGCCGCGTTGGCACCGGTCCTGGCGACATTGCCCACGCCAGCGGCAGCGCCTTTGAAACCACCACCGGCACCTGCTGAACCCGCCTGGAATGCAGATGTGGCGCTGCTGGCGGTGGAAGTCATCGAGCGCGCCCCACTGGCTGCCATACGGGCCGCGCCGGGGGCCATTCGCGCTCCAGCGGCTACCGCAGCACCGGCACCCGTGGCGGCGGCGCCGATGGCAACGGCTGTACCGGCGGCACCGACAGCCGCACCGGCCATTGCTCCGGCTCCAAGCTGCGGTCCACCAGAAATCAGTCCGGTAGCAATGCCTGGCCCAAAAATGCCGAGCGCGAGCAAAGCCAGAGAGGCCAACATCACGACCAATGCATGGTCGATGGAGGGTTCATCCGGCACGGTCTGAAATTCCGCGAACAGGCCCGAGCCAATGCCGACAATCACCGCCAGCACCAACACCTTGACGCCCGACGACACCACATTGCCCAGCACCTTTTCAGCGAGGAATGAGGTCTTGTTCCACAGCGCAAACGGCACCAGCACGAAGCCAGCAAGCGTGGTTAGTTTGAACTCGATCAGCGTGACGAAAAGCTGCACCGACAACACAAAGAAACACAGAGTTACCACCAGCCAGGCAAGGAACAGCACCACGATGGGATCAAGGTTCGTGAACACCTCGGGAAAGCCGGCCAGATCACCGATCTGCTCCAGAATCGGCGCGCCAGCGTCAATACCGGTTTTGGCCAGTCTTCCCGGTTGCAGAAAATTCTCCATGCTCAAGGTCGAGCCGGTAGCCGTCAGGCCCAAACCGGCAAATGACCGGAACACAATGCTCGCCAGCCAATTGAAGTTGCCGATGATGTAGGCGAAGGCACCTACGTAAAGCACCTTGCGCAGCAGCTTGGCGATCACGTCGTCGCCCTGGCCGGTCGCGTGGCTCATGGCCCAGTACAAACCGGCGATGGTCATGTCGATGACGATCAATGTGGCCGTAAGAAACGCAATTTCGCCTTGTAGCAACCCGAAGCCCGAGTCGATGTACTGCGAAAACGTATCAAGGAAGCGGTCAATGACCGTCACGTCATTCATGGCCACTCCCCATCAGTTGCCGTAAAACCGCACGGCGAGTGGCGTGTACGGCGTGCCCTCCCCGTAGAAGCGTCGCCGCACCTCACGGGAACGCTCGGTCGCCGCCGCTTGGCGCGCCAGTTCCAGCGCCGCCGCCCGGTCCTGCGTGATCTGAAGTTGCTGCGCCTGGATGGTCTGCTTTGCCTGCAAGGCCAGAAGCTGGTTGGTGGCCTGGGCCGCTTGCAGTGCACCCGTAGCTGATTGACTCTGGCTGACCAGATCAGCCAGCGCGCTTTCGTCCTGTGCCAGGTTCTGCGATACCTGCGCTTGCATGCGCATCGCGGTGTGCAGACCGTCGAGCGTGTGCTTCCAGCGTTCTTGCGTATCCCGGTACATCTGATCGCCGCTGACCGTCGCGGCGTATTCCTCGGGATACAGCCGTGCGAACTCGCGATCGAGGTTCTGCACGTCATAGGCGAGCCCCTGCGCTTCGGCGATCAACCGTTCGGTGGTGGCCAGCGTCGAGCGCAGACGATTGACGATGTTGAAATCCAGATTCGTCAGATTGCGTGCTTGGTTCCTCAGCATCTGCGCCTCGTTCTGAAGTTGGTTGATCTGGTTGTTGATCTGCTCCAGCGTGCGGATCGCGGTCAAGGCGTTCTGGATCAGGTTGGTCGGGTCAATCACGGTGAAGGCCGTTGCGGGTGGCACGGCGAGCAGCGACACCGACAGCACGGCGGCAAGTGAAACGGACAGCAAACGGGGCTTGATCTTCATGACAGATTCTCCTGGGAGTAGGAAAGAAAGGAGGACGGCGTGAGTCCAGGGTATGTGGGCAGCAGATCAGCCGCCCAACCCAGGCCGCGATGGCGCAGCCAGGCGCCCGCGAAATTAGATAGGCTAGCGTCGGCCAGCACGCGGTCCATGTCGCGCTGTTCCTGCGGTTTGGACGCGCCCGCAAAGGCCAGTGCGGCTGGCCCCAGGTCGAGATCGAACAGGCGGTTTCCCAGCCGCGACTGGTAGTAGTAGTCGCGTTTGGGCACCGCTTCGGCAACAATGCCGATCTGGCGGTTGTTCAAGCCAAAGCCCTGGTAGATCGAACGGATCTGCGGTTCGGTCGCCTGCGGATTAGGCAGAAAGATGCGGCTGGCGCAGCTCTCCACGATGGCCGGGGCAATGCTGGAGTTCTGGATATCAGCCAGGCTCTGGGTGGCGAAGATCACCGACACGTTCTTCTTGCGCAGCGTCTTGAGCCACTGGCGGATGCGCGCGGCGAACACCGGGTCATCGAGAAACAGCCAGGCCTCATCCAGAATCAACAGCGTGGGCGCACCATCAAATCGCTCATCGAAGCGTGCGAACAGATAGCCCAATACGGCCAGCACGGCGGCCTTACTGTGCATCAGCTCTTCCATCTCAAAACACTGCACGGAACCCGAACCCAGACGACCTGAATCCGCATCAAGCAGCTTGCCGTGGGCACCGCCGAGCACATAGGACGAAAGCCCCTGACGTAGCGCATTGGATTGCAGCAACACTGACAGGCCGGTGAGCGTGCGCTGCTCCACCGGCGCACCGGCAAGGCTGCCCAACGCAGACCAGATAACCGCCTTCTCATCCGGGCCAACCTTCATGCCTTCGTGCAGCAGCCGTCCTTCGATCCACTCGGCGGCCCAGGTGCGATAGCCCTCCTGGTCGATACGGGCCAACGGCTGGAAGGCGATCTCGCCGTCATTGCCCAAGTCGTAATGCTCGCCGCCCAGCCCTAAGATGGTGGCGCGCATGGAGCGCCCGATATCGAAGGCGAAAATGCGCGAACCGGGATAGCGACGGAACTGCAAGGCCAACGTCGCCAGCAGTACCGACTTGCCCATGCCGGTCGGGCCTGCCACCAAGGTATGGCCCACGTCGCCGATGTGCGTGACCAGCCGAAACGGCGTCGCGCCATCGGTACGGGTCACTATCAAGGGCGGCCCCTCCAGATGATCATTGCGCTGCGGCCCTGCCCACACCGCCGACACCGGCATCAGGTGCGCCAGGTTCAACGTCGAGATGATGGGTTGGCGCACGTTGGCGTAGGCATTGCCCGGAATCGACGACAACCAGGCATCGACGGCATTCAGCGTCTCAGGGATAGTGACAAACCCCCGACCCTGAATAACGCGCTCGATCAGGCGCAGTTTTTCATCGGCGCGGGCCGCATCGCCATCAAGCACGGTCACTGTCGCCGTGACATAACCAAACGCCACCTGGTCGCTGCCCAGCTCCTGCAAGGCGGCATTCGCATCGGCTGCCTTGTTGTCGGCATCGGTATCAACCAGCGGGCTTTCCTGCTGGAAGATGGTTTCACGCAACAGCGCGACCACGTTCTTTCTTTTTGCGAACCACTGGCGGCGCAGCCGGACCAGTTCCTTTTCCGCCTCGGCCTTGTCCATACACAGGAACCGGGTTGACCAGCGGTACGCAAAGCCAAGTCGGTTCAGGTCATCCATCAGCCCTGGCCAGGTCGACGTCGGAAAACCGCGCACCGACACCACGCGCAAGTGCTGGTCGCCCAGCATGGGTGCCAGACCACCGACCAGCGCCGAATCGGCCAGCAGCGCGTCGAGATGGAATGGCACTTCTGGCACACCAATGGGGCAACACCGTGTTGAGATGGTCGCGTGCAGATAGGTCAGTGTCTGGCTGTCATCCAGCCAGGCAATCTCCGGCATCACACTATCGAGCAGGTCGAAGACTCGATCCGTTTCTGCGATAAACGCGGCCAGACGTTCGCGCCAATCCACACCCGCGCTGGGCGTGTTCTCATACAGCAGCTTGGCCGCACGGGCACGGGACTCCTCCGGCGGCAGAAAGACCATCGTCAGGTGATAGGCGCTTTCAAAGTGGCTACTCGACTCTTCAAATGCGGCGCGGCGTTCCTCATCAACGAGCCAGGACAGCGGTTCGGGAAAGTCCGAGTGCGGATAATCGGCCGCTGTTCGGCGCTCGGCCTCAATGAACAAAGCCCAGCCCGACCCCAAACGGCGCAGCGCATTGTTGAGCCGCGCCGATGTAGCGATCAGCTCGCTTTGCGTCGCGCTGTCTAGGTCTGGCCCACGGAAACGGGCCGTTCTCTGAAACGATCCATCCTTGTTCAGGACGATCCCCGGCGCGACCAGCCCGGCCCAGGGCAACCAATCGGCCAGCAGCGCGGGGCGTTGGCGGTATTCGGCGAGATTCAACATGGCATTCCCCTCACACGTCCAGCAGCGCTTTATGCTTGATGTGCCGGGCGAACACGGCCATGAACTGCGCATCGAGCCGTGCGCCCCAGACCGCCAGCGAATGACCGACGATCCACAGCACCAAGCCTGGAATCCACAATTGCAGGCCCAGCCCGACAGCGGCGGCCAGCGTGCCGTTGGCAATGGCGACCGTGCGCGGCGCGCCGCCCAGCAGGATCGGCTCGGTCAGTGAGCGATGCAGCGGTACTTCAAAGCCAACCGCAAACTCCTCGGGCGTACTCATACGATGGCCCCGCCGGAGAAGCTGAAGAACGACAGAAAGAACGAGGACGCAGCGAAGGCAATGGACAGACCAAAGACGATCTGGATCAGCTTGCGAAAGCCGCCGCTGGTGTCGCCAAAGGCCAGTGCCAGACCGGTCGCAATAATGATGATGACCGCGACGATGCGGGCCACCGGCCCCTGAATGGAGTCGAGGATGGATTGCAACGGCCCTTCCCAGGGCATTGAAGACCCGGCAGCCTGCGCGGTACTGACTACCAGCAACATCAGAGCGGCGAGCAGCAGCCCCTGTCCGGCAGGACGGGCCAAACGGCGCAGCCGCGTCAAGTTGAAAAGCGGATTGTCAGAAAGTCGGAAAGCATCAACAGGCGTCATGGCTGTTCTCCAGTGTGATGGGGCATTGTGGTAGGAAGGTCTGGAACAGACGGCAGCACGGGAAGCGACGCTTCCAACGCATCCGCCAGGTGGTAACCCATGCCGTCGAAGCCAACGACGCGGACAATGGTGTCGATGCGGCGCTTGCGGCCACGACCAGCGATATAAACAACGACATTGACCGCCTCGGCGATCAGCGCCCGCGGCGGATTCACCGCCACTTCGAGAATCAGTTGCTCCAGGCGCAGCAACGCGCCCAGCGCGGAACTGGCATGGATGGTGGCAATGCCGCCGGGATGTCCTGTGCCCCAGACCTTGATGAGATCCAGTGCCTCGCCGCCGCGCACCTCGCCCACAATCACGCGATCGGGTCGCAAGCGCATCGTGGCGCGCACCAACTCCTGCATGGTTACAACCCCGGCGCGGGTACGCAGCGGCACATGGTCACGCGCGGCGCATTGCAGCTCGATGGTGTCTTCGAGCACCAGCACACGGTCGCCGGTGGCGGCGATCTCGGCCAGCAAGGCATTGGCGAGTGTGGTCTTGCCGGTACTGGTGCCACCGGCAATCAGAATGTTCTGCCGTTCATGCACCGCTCGCACCAGAAAGTCCGCTTGGGCTGCGGTCATCATGCCGTCGGTGACATAGCGCTCCAGCGGAATCACGCCCACGGCACGCTTACGCAGCGCGAAGGCTGGCCCCGGAGCTGCCGGTGGCAAGATGCCCTCGAAGCGTTCGCCGGTTTCCGGCAACTCGGCGGTCAGCAGTGGCTGACCACGATGGACTTCCGCGCCAACGTGGGCCGCCACCAGCCGAATGATGCGTTCGCCATCGGCTTCCGACAGCTCCACACCCAGCGGCGCACGGCCCGATGACAGGCGATCCACCCACAGCGTACGGTCGGGGTTGAGCATGATTTCCACCACATCCGGGTCTTCCAGTGCGGCGGCGATCAGCGGCCCCATGGCGGTGCGCAGCATCTGGATACGGCGATCCAGCGAGGTGGATAGAGAGGATTGCGAAGACTGCGGCACGGCGCTCATGAGGCGCGCCCCGGCTCTTCAAACCGCGCTGTTGCGTCATCCATCCGTACCGGTTCCGGATGCAGCTCCTCCACCACATCACGCACCAGGCTGCGACCGCGCAGCAGGTGGCGGCCCAACTGTTCGACGAACTGCTCGAAGCGCGCCTTGCCCTGGGCGCGAGCGGCATCCTGATGGGCTTCGGGAACCGGCGTGCTCACCGTCAGGTAGTAGCGGACAAACAGGGCCAGAGTCTCAATCTGGATGTTCTGGTCGCGCTCCAGACGCTCGAACTGGCGCGACAGCCGATCCAGTCGCTTGGCCGTGGCCGCCTCGCGCTGGTCGCCTGCGTCCGGCGAGAGCCAGGACGCCAGCGCGGCGGCGACGATGGACGATTTGGAGACGCCTTTCTTGGCCGCCAGTTCGTTCAGGCGCTTGGCGTGGTCGGGGTGGATGAAAAGATTAAGGCGGGTTTGGCTCATAGCTGGATTCCATCGTCAGGATCAAGAGATGCCAACCGCGCATTGCGTTGCAAGGTTGGATCAAGCTGGCTTGGGAGAGGAAAATCGTCGTCATCGAGCAGTGAGAGGTCGCTGACTGGGTATTCCGGCTCGGGGCTGTAGATGGCAGCGTCGGGCAGCTCCGGTTGCTGACGTGGGCCGCCGTCATCGTCCGAATCTTCCGAATCACCCGACCCTGCCGTTGCAGCAATATCCGGCATGAGCGGGACAGCTAACGCACTCCAGTCGTCTGCCCGTACAGGTGGGACATCAGCATAGGCACCCAACGTAAGCACAGGCGGCGGCAACACACGACGCTTGAAGTTGGCGTCGGCGTAGTAACGTAGTTTCTTCGCCTTGATCGGTGCCTGGCCGGACACCATCACCACCGACTCGTCGGCGGGCAGTTGCATCACTTCGCCCGGCGTCAGCAGTGGCCGGGCCGTTTCCTGGCGCGATACCATCAGGTGGCCCAGCCATGGTGCGAGCCGATGGCCCGCGTAGTTGCGCTGGGCTCGCAGCTCGGTGGCGGTGCCCAGCGTTTCGGAAATACGCTTGGCGGTGCGTTCGTCGTTGGTGGCGAACGTCACCCGCACATGGCAGTTGTCCAGAATGGAATGGTTCTGCCCGTAAGCCTTGTCAATCTGGTTGAGCGACTGCGAAATCAAAAAGGCACGTAATCCATAACCCGCCATAAAGGCCAGAGCCGACTCAAAAAAATCCAGACGCCCAAGCGCCGGGAACTCATCGAGCATCAACAGCAGTTTATGGCGGCGTTCCACACCATCACTGCCGTCCAGCGATTCGGTCAAGCGTCGGCCGATCTGATTGAGGATCAGTCGGATCAACGGCTTGGTGCGGTTGATATCCGACGGCGGTACCACCAGGTACAGCGACACTGGATGCTCAGCCGATATGAGATCAGCAATACGCCAATCACATCCGGAAGTGACTTCGGCCACCGTGGGATCGCGGTACAGGCCGAGAAACGACATGGCCGTGGACAGCACACCAGAACGCTCGTTGTCCGCTTTGTTCAGCACTTCACGGGCGGCAGATGCGACAACGGGGTGCGGCGCTTCTCCCATGTGCCGCGTAGTCATCATCCGGTGCAATGTCAGCTCAAACGGACACGCCGGATCGGACAGGAAGTTGGCGACGCCGCGCAGCGTCTTGTCTTCGCCCGCATAGAGCACATGCAAGATCGCGCCGACCAGCAGCGCGTGCGACGTTTTCTCCCAGTGGTTGCGTTTCTCCAGCGCCCCTTCGGGATCGACCAGAATGTCCGCGATGTTCTGTACGTCGCGCACTTCATGCGTGCCGCGACGGACTTCCAGCAGCGGGTTATAGGCAGCTGACTGAGGATCGGTGGGATTGAACAGCAGGCAATGCGAAAAGCGCGAGCGCCAGCCAGCGGTGATCTGCCAGTTCTCACCCTTGATGTCGTGGATAACGGCAGAGGCCGGCCATGACAACAGCGTGGGCACCACCAGTCCGACGCCTTTGCCCGATCTTGTCGGCGCGAAGGTCAAGACATGTTCGGGGCCTTCGTGGCGCAGATACTGATCATCATGCAAGCCTAGGAAGACACCCACTGGATGGGTCAGCCCGGCTTTACGAATCTCCGCCGCATCAGCCCAGCGGGCGGAACCATAAGTTGTAACCAGGCGGGATTGGCGAGAACGCCAGATCGACATACCGATGGCAACCACCACGGCCACCAGACCACTGCCACCGGCAATGGCACCACCGATATCAAACACATTCGATGCGTAGGCATCAAAGAAGAACCACCACTCGAACAGTTTCCAGGGGTGATAAACCGGTATACCGAAGAAATCGAACCAGGGCGTGCCAAGGCGTACTTGATAGCCCAAGGCGGCGGCTGTCCATTGTGTGGCGCTCCACACACCAGCGATCACGATGCCGAATACCACGGCGATCTGCCCGAACAGCACGTTCATCCCTTGCATTGCCTGGCCTCCGATACTTCTGTGCAACATTGCACTGAAGGCGACACAACAACGTGCCGCAATCACGAGGATCGGTGTCGGGTCAGTGCCGGTCAAAGACCGTTATCGGGACGAAGGTGACAAAAAAAGTATCGTTTCAGACGGGGGCGAATACGGCAAAAGCGCCGCCAGCGTGGGCGTGTTGCTGCGTGTTGAGCGGAAAAACATAAAATGTGAGGCGAAGTACCAACAATCAGAATTTCGGTGAGGCCTCTGATGGCGTGTACGGCACGTTGCCATCACCGTAAAACCGCTTACGGGTTGCTTCGGCCACGCGGTTGCACAGTACATCACCCATGTTCGGGCGATCGGTCTTGCACTGCCGGCGCAATTCCGTTAACCGCACAGGGTCAGCAGCCAGCTCCTCTACAGTGGGTGCATCAGTTTGGGGCTTGGGCATTTCTGATTGACCACAAGCCGCTAGGGCGACGACCAGTAGTAGTGGGATGATCTGTTTCATAGCTCAATTTCCTCCTCTGTATCAGGTTCAGTCGGCGGTTTGAGTCTGATGCCTTCAGGCAGCTCGATAGCTCGCACCCGATCGATGAAACGGGATATGGTTTCTGAGGTTTCGGTTTCTCGCCGAAGTAGGTAAGTTGTCAGCACGGGCGAACGGCCTGCAAGAGGTCGTGCCACTACGCCCGGCTCACGGCTGGAGGTAATATGCGGTGCGCCCGCTAGGCCCAGCGCGAAGCCTGCCGACACCAACGCCATCATCAAATCGAACGAGGCCACCCGCTCCGCGATCAACGGCTCTATATCTGCACGGCGCAGCACCCGTTCCAGTTGCTGTGCATGGCCTTCGAACACCTGCGGATGACAAAGTACCAATGGGTAACGCAGCACCTCATCCAGCGGGATACGTTTATGCTTAAGTATTGGATGCCGTGCTGGCACTGCGACCCATAACGGATCGCTCCAAATTGGCTCAGCGACGATCCCATCGCCTACCTCGTCAGATTGTGCGAAGCCCACGTCGTACAGATCATCATTCAGTCCCTTTATCTGTTGTGATAGCAGCACCTCGGATAAGCGGATTTCGACTTCGGGCTCTTCCTCTCGGCACAGAGCCAATAAGCTGGGCAGGCGTGAAGGCGTGACGCCATCAGACAGAGCAATACGCAATTGGCCGTGAAAGCCGTTGGCGGCTGCATTCACACTGTCGCGGGCTTGCTGCAAGGCAGTGAAGATGCGCGGCACATGCTCTAAGAAAAGCCTACCTGCTCGCGTCAGCCTCGTGCTGCGGCTGGTGCGGACGAACAACTGCTCTCCCAGCTCTTCCTCCAATTCTTTGATGCTTCGGGACAGAGGGGATTGCTCAATGTGTAGGCGCTCGGCTGCCCGTCCGAAGTGAAGTTCTTCAGCAACGGCGAGAAAACATCGAAGGTGTCGAAGTTCCACTTACACCTCGACAGACTGGCGCAGTGCCGCTGGAATTGAGAAATAGTGTTCACACCCACCTGAAGCCAACAATTCGTAGTCGTTTGGGCAAATAGTTTTTTTACTCATTACAGCCTCCTTTGCAGCGCTCTCCTCTTGCGAAGAGACCTCACCATGATAAGATAGTAATAGATTACTTACTTTTAAAGGTGTAAGCAATGAACAAACGCCCCAAGCACCTCCCTGCGGATGAACGGCGTGCAGCGACTGTAGAGGCTGTCGTTGATCTAGCGGGCGAGCAAAATCCCAGCGACATCACCACAACTGCCATCGCACAGCGTATGGGATTGACCCAAGGCGCCCTGTTTCGCCACTTTCCCACCAAAGATGCCATCCTGGAAGCCGTGATGTCGTGGGTCACAGAGCGCTTACTTGCACGAGTGGATAAGGCTGCCGCAGGAATTACCTCGCCTATCGTAGCGCTCGAAGCGATGTTTATGACGCACATTGATTTCGTCTCTGAGCACCCCGGTGTACCCAGGATGCTTTTTGGCGAACTACAACGCTCAGGGGAAACGCTACCTAAGCGCATGGTGCAAACCTTGATCCGCCATTACGACGAGCGTCTGCGGCGTGTGCTCGAGGCGGGCAAGCAACAGGGCGAACTGCACAGCGAGCTGGATGTCGATGCCGCTGCTGTTTTGTTTATCGGTACTATCCAGGGGCTGGTGATGCAATCACTACTAGCAGGCGATGTGGCCGGTATTCGCCGCAATGCCGCCGACGTGTTTGCCATCTATCGACGCGGCATCAGCAACACGGAAAACAACCAATGAAGATCAGCAATCTTTCTGGCACTGCCAAGCAGGTTGTCATCCTCCTCGTCCTTGCCGTCATTGCAGGAAGTGTCGGCCTTGTCTGGATGCAGCGCACTGATAAAAATGATGACCTGCTGCGCTTATACGGCAATGTCGATATTCGCGAAGTGCAACTAGCCTTTCGGCAGCCGGGACGTGTGGCCACGATGCTATTTGATGAGGGCGATGTCGTCACTCCCGGTATGAGCATGGCCACCCTTGATACACAGCCCTATCGTGATGCTTTGGCCTCAGCGCAAGCAACGGTACAGGTAGCGCAGGCGGAATTAGTCAAATTGCGTAGCGGCCTACGGCCACAAGAAGTGACTCAAGCACAAGAAAAACTTAAACAAGCCCAAGCCGTCGCTGTTAACGCGGAGCGTGACTACCAACGTCAGAGTAGTCTGCTTGCATCGGGGGCCAGTAGCCGCCGGACAGTCGATGCGGCGCTTGCGGTGCGAGACCAGGCCACCGCTGGAGTTGCCTCTGCCAAGGCAACTCTGTCTCTGGCTATGGAAGGGTATCGCGTAGAGGATATTGCAGCAGCAGCAGCGCATCTGGCAGCAGCCCAAGCCGCCCGGGACCAAGCTGCCACTGCCTTGGCTGATACCGAATTATTGGCGCCCAGCAACGGCACTGTTATCGCCCGAGTGCGTGAACCCGGCAGTATGGTCGCGAGCCAGAGCACCGTCTATACCCTGAGTCTGGACAAACCTGTATACGTACGCGCTTATGTGGGTGAGCCTGATCTGGGCCGCATCGCGCCCGGCACAGCAGTGCGCGTCAAAAGCGATTCATCTGAGAAGATCTATCGCGGCCAAATAGGCTTCATCTCGCCGCGCGCCGAATTCACTCCCAAGACGGTGGAGACGACGGATTTGCGCACGGATCTGGTGTACCGCTTGCGCATCGTCATCGACGAAGCCGACAGCGACGCCGCTCTGCGCCAAGGTATGCCGGTGACGATCGAGGTCGATACCAAAGACGACACCAACAACCCGGGGGAACCTTGAAATGCAGACAAACCCCGCCACAACCGCCGTGCCTGCTGCTCCGAGCAAAGACGCTGCCGTCGTCATCGAAGACGTGGACAAGCATTTTGGCGACGTAAAGGCGCTACGGGGCTTGAGTGCACAGATCCACTATGGGCGGCTGACGGGCCTGGTCGGCCCAGACGGCGCCGGCAAGACGACGCTGATGCGGATTCTGACCGGACTCTTGGTGCCCAATGCCGGCTGTGTCACGCTGGCCGGCTTTGACGTGGTCAAGGACAACGACGCCATTCACGTCGCCAGCGGCTACATGCCGCAGCGCTTTGGCCTGTACGAAGACCTGTCGGTGATGGAGAACATGCGCCTGTATGCGCAGTTGCGCGGCATGGATGCGAACCGCAACGCCGATCTGTTTGCCGAGCTGCTGGACTTCACGCGGCTCGGACCCTTCACCAAACGCCTGGCCGGCAAGCTCTCCGGCGGCATGAAGCAGAAGCTGGGCCTTTCCTGCGCACTCATGGCGCGGCCCAAAGTGCTGTTGCTAGATGAGCCAGGCGTAGGTGTCGACCCCGTCAGTCGACAGGATTTGTGGCGCATGGTGCAAGCGCTAACCGACGAGGGCATGGCTGTGGTTTGGTCCACCGCCTATCTTGACGAAGCCGAGCGCTGCGAGAGCGTGCTGTTGCTGAACCAGGGACAGCTTCTGTTCGATGGTCCGCCGCAAATGCTGACCGCGCAGCTCGAAGGTCGCAGTTTCCGGCTGGAAAATGTCGGGGCCGAGCGCCGGGAGGTCCTGACCCAAGCACTCGACCTGCCCAGCGTGAGCGATGGCGTGATCCAGGGTGCCGGCGTGCGCGTGGTGTTGCGCGAGGGCGCAGACACAGAACAGATCCAAGCGCTGTCCGATCAAGCGCAGGTGCGGCTGGCGCAGGTGCCTGCGCGCTTCGAAGACGCCTTCATCGATTTGCTCGGTGGCGGTCCCAGCGGCACTTCGATGCTCGCCGAGCGTCTGCCGCCGGTTGAGCTAGGTTCCGACATTGCCGTGTCGTGCCGCAACCTCACTAAGCGCTTCGGCGCATTCACCGCCACCGACAACGTCAGCTTCGAGGTACAAAAAGGCGAAATCTTCGGCCTGCTCGGCCCCAACGGTGCCGGCAAATCCACGACTTTCAAGATGCTGTGCGGCCTGTTGAAACCCACTGCTGGCGAAGCCTATGTGGTAGGCCATGACCTACGTCACGCCACTGGTGCAGCCAAGAGCCGGCTTGGCTACATGGCGCAGAAGTTCTCACTCTACGGCCTGCTGTCGGTGCAGCAGAACCTGGAGTTCTCGGCCGGCGTGTATCAGCTGGATAGAAGTACGCGGCGCGAGCGTATCGCCGAGATGATCGAAACCTTTGAGCTGGGCGACTGGCTGGCAGCCACGCCCGACTCCCTACCGCTGGGACACAAGCAGCGTCTGGCGTTGGCCTGCTCGCTCATGCACAGGCCACCGGTGCTATTTCTGGATGAACCCACTTCAGGGGTAGACCCTATCACCCGGCGCGAATTTTGGACCCACATCAACGGCCTGGCCCGCAAAGGTGTAACCATTATGGTCACCACCCACTTCATGGACGAGGCCGAATACTGCGACCGTGTGGCTCTCCTCTCGCAGGCGCAGCTGATTGCGCTCGATACCCCCGATGTACTGAAGCGTAAGGCACGCAGCTCTGAACGGCCTGACCCGACCATGGAAGACGCCTTCATTTATTTGGTGGAGTCAGCAAACCGCGAAATGGAGGCCGACAAATGACAACGCAGACCGACTTACGCCGATTTGATCGACGCCGTCTGATCGCTCTGGTCACCAAGGAAAGCTACCAGGCGCTGCGCGACCCCTCGACGCTGCTAATCGCGTTCGTGCTGCCGGTCGTATTGCTGTTGCTGTTCTCGTATGCGGTGTCGCTGGATGCGAAGGATGTCCGAGTCGGCGTGGTACTGGAGTCGCCCGGTGCTGCAGCTCAAGAGCTTGCGGCAGCCTTTGCCGGCACACGGTTTCTGGATGCCCATTTCGCCCATGACCGGCGCGAAATGGCCGATCAGCTGGTCTCCGGCGACCTGCGTGGCTATGTGGTGATTCCGCAGGATTTCGAGCGGCGGCTGGCACAGCGTGGCAACGAGCCGCTGGTGCAGATTATCACCGACGGCTCCTACCCCAATACTGCCAACTACGTCGAAAACTACGCCCGCGGCGTGGTCCAGTCCTGGCGCGTAGGACTGGACGTCGGAGCACCCGCGCAAGCCATCATGCTGGAACCCCGCTACTGGTTCAATCCCGAGTTGGAAAGCCGCCGCGCACTGATCCCCGGCGCCATCGCTATCGTCATGACCATCATCGGCACCATGCTGACTGCACTGGTGGTGGCACGCGAATGGGAGCGCGGCACCATGGAGGCAGTGTTGTCCACCCCAGCCTCGGTGGCCGAAATCTTGATCGGCAAGCTGCTGCCATATTTCGCGCTCGGCATGCTGTCAACACTAGGCGCAGCAGCACTTGCGGTGTTCGTGTTCGGTGTCCCGATGCGCGGCTCCTTGCTGTCTCTGTTGCTCTTGTCAGCAGTGTTCATGGTCCCGGCACTGGGCCAGGGCCTGCTGATTTCCTCCTTGGCACGCAACCAGTTCCTGGCCGCGCAGATCGCGCTGTTCACGGGTTTTCTACCGGCTTTCATGCTGTCAGGCTTTCTGTATGAGATCGACGCAATGCCCGCTCCAATCCGGGCCATCACCTGGCTGGTTCCGGCGCGTTACTTCGTCGATTCACTGAAGACAGTATTCCTGGCCGGCGATATCTGGGCCGTGTTCCTGCCCAACCTGGCGGCCATGGCGGCGGTCGGAGTGCTGTTCTTCGTGATCGCCAAGCGCGCCACGCGCAAGAACCTGGAGTGATGCGATGGTGACTTCCGTATTCTCCCCCACCCGCCTGCGCGCCCAGTTCATCAAGGAAGTGCTCAGCGTCCTGCGCGATCCGCGCAGCCGCATGGTAGTGTTCGTGCCGCCAATCCTGCAGTTGCTGGTGTTCGCCTTTGCCGCGACGCTGGAGGTGCGCAACGTCGATGTCGCCGTCTACGATCAGGATGCGGGGCGCTGGTCGCACGAGCTGGTGCAGCGTCTGGGCAGCGCCCGTTTCATTACCCACGTCACACATGTCGACAGCCAGCAGCAGCTGCGCCAGCTGATCGACCGTGGCGAGGTGATCGCCGCGCTCGCCATCCCGGTGGATTTTTCGCGCTCCATCGCCGCCGGCGAAAGTGGCCGCGCTCAGGTACTGGTCGACGGTCGGCGCAGCAACTCGGGGCAGATCACCGTGGCCTATCTGTCCACTATCGCTACCGATGTCGGCGCCGAAGTCATGCCCGACGCTCAGGCACCAACGCTCGTGGTCGTGCGCCACTGGTTCAACCCCAACCTGGTGTATCGCTGGTTCATAGTGCCTGGTCTGACCGGCATCCTAGCGCTGTTCAGCGCACTGCTTATCACCTCGCTGTCGATTGCGCGCGAACGTGAACTCGGGACCTTCGACCAGTTGTTGGTATCGCCCACCTCGACGCCCGAAATCATTATTTCCAAATCACTGCCAGCACTCGCCATTGGCACCGCATTGGGCCTGTTCATGATCAGTGCGGGCGTATTCCTGTTCGGCATACCATTTACGGGTTCGTTTGCGCTCCTGCTTGCGAGCCTAGTGCTGTTCATCCTGTCAGTGGTCGGTATCGGCCTGATGATTTCCGCGGTCAGCATGACACAACAGCAGGCCATCTTGGGGGCGTTCGCCATCGGTGTGCCGGCGGTACTGATGTCAGGCTTTGCGACGCCGGTGGAAAACATGCCCATTGTCCTGCAATGGCTGGCTCAAGCCATTCCACTGACCCACTTCCTCATCATCGTCGAAGGCAGCTTTCTCAAGGCTATGCCGGCAGGTGACATTCTCGCCAGCCTGTGGCCGCTGGCGGCCATCGCACTCACCACGTTGACGATGGCCACCATATTTGTCCGAGGACGCCTGCAATGAAACCCAAGACCCACACTGCCTTCGTCACCGGTCTGCCCCCTGGGTGCGTGCGTCCGCTCGCTCTGTCCCTGTCCTGCGTGCTGTTGACTGCCTGCGCAACCGTGGGCCCCGACTACCGCGAGCCACCAACGGTTGAGGTCGGCAGCAGCTGGACCCTGTCGTTGGCAAGCGAATCCCAGTCCGCCGACTTGAGCCAATGCTGGTCTGCACTGGACGATCCGGTCCTCGACCGCTTGATGGCTACGGCGCTGGCACAAAACCTAGATCTGCGCCAGGCTGCGGCACGCATTGATGAGGCACGCGCCCTGCGCGACCAAGTGGCCGGCGAGGCATTGCCCACCGCCGCCGCTGGTGCGAGTGTCAACCGGCGCCGTCAAAGCGAGAATGGCCCTTTGCCCGTAAGCTCCATCCCTGGACTCGACGCCACGCAGACCATCTACGAAGCGGGCTTCGACGCGGCCTGGGAGGCCGACCTATTCGGAGCCAAGCGGCGCGCCCTGGAAGGCGCTAGCGCCCGCCTGCAGGTGACCGAAGCCGAGGCACAGGGCGTACGCATACGCATCCTGGCCGAGGTCGCGCGCACCTGGTTCACCGCCGTCGGCGCCCGCTACGAGCTGCGCGCACAACAGGCCACCCTGGATACGCTGCAGCAGACGGTGGAATTGGTACGCTTGCGACATTCACTGGGCGACGCTTCGACTGCTGACGTGGAGGCGGCGTACGTTCAATGGACAGTAGTCAACGCGCTTCTCCCGGATATCGAGGCACTCCAACGCTCTGCGGTACTCAGCTTGGGTGTACTGCTGGGTGCACCGCCGGAGCGGAAACTGGCACTGCTTGATGGCACCTTGACGTCGAGCACGCTGCGGGCGCTGCCAGTGGGCGAGCGGGCCGATATGCTACGCCGACGCCCTGACGTGCTGGCTGCGGAACGTCGCCTGGCCGCGAGTTCTGCCGACATCGGTGTGGCCACGGCCGAGTTGTTTCCCAAGCTTTCCATTGGTGTCGGTGGCGGGTTCCAGGCGCTCAGTACGGGCGATTGGTTCGACGCATCCAGCTCGCGTTTTTCCATTCTGCCGTTGATTTCCTGGCGCCTGTTCGACGGTGGCCGTGTGCAAGCCGAAATTCGGGCACGCGAAGCGGCCGAGCGACAAGCTGCGCTGGCCTATGAGCAGGCTGTGCTGACGGCGCTGGGCGATGCCGAGCGTGCGCTGGGCGACTACCGCGGTGGACTGGATACGCTGGAACGCCGTGGCATGGCACTGGATGCTGCGCGCACAAGCTACGGCCATGCCAAAACGCGCTACGCGGCGGGCGACACTGCTTTGGTCGAACTGCTGGTCGCCCAGCGCAGCCTGCACGAGGCCGAAACCGCAGCCGCACGGGCACATACCAACGCCGCTGTGCAATTGGTGGCACTGTACAAGGCCCTTGGTGGTGGTTGGGACGTATCCACGGCGGCCTCCAACGCAACCCATCCGCAACGGAGCACTGCTACCCCCACCGCATCTTCAAGGCACTGATTCAACACGAGGAGACCCTTATGCAAATCAACGTTGGAAATCTCGACCGCATTGTCCGCATCGCCGTCGGACTGATTCTTCTCAGCCTCCCGCTGTGGCTGGATTCATCCTGGCGCTGGCTGGGACTCATTGGATTCATGCCTCTCACCACAGGGCTGGCTGGCCGCTGCCCAGGCTACCGCCTATTCGGCCTGAGCACCTGCCCGTTGCAAAAGAAGAAGCCGGAGTGAAACTCCCATGAAACTGAGCTTTTTGGGTGCAGCACGAGAAGTTACCGGGTCGTGCTTCTTGGTGGAAGCGCTCAACGTACGCTTCCTAGTGGATTGCGGCATGGTTCAGGGCGGGCGGATGGCAGCGGCGCGCAACCATGAACCGTTCCCGTTCGACCCTGCGACCATTGACTTCGTCCTGCTAACCCACGCCCACATCGACCATAGCGGATTATTGCCCAAACTGACACGTGCTGGGTTCCAAGGACACATCTATGCCACCCCGGCTACGGCAGATTTGCTTGGGGTGATGCTGCCCGACAGCGCTCACATCCAGGAAAGCGATGCCAAGCGGTTCAAAAAGAAGACCGTGCCGCCACCCCTGTATACGCTGCACGATGCGCACAAATGCCTGCAGCAGGTACGGAGCATCGAATACGACCGGGAGTTCACACCCCGCGTCGGGGTGCGTGCTTGCTTTCGTGATGCCGGACATATCCTCGGTTCGGCCATCGTCGAAGTGTGGATTACCGAGCACGGTTACCCCACGAAGATGGTGTTCAGCGGCGACTTGGGCCAGCCTGGACGCCCTATCCTGCGTAATCCCACACCGATCTTGGGTGCCGACATTCTGGTGATGGAGTCCACCTACGGAAACCACCTGCATCAGGATCTAGCGGCCACCGAAGACGAAATGATCGGTATCGTCGAACAAACCCTGTTCGAGCGAGGCGGCAATGTCATCATGCCCGCGTTCGCAGTCGGTCGTACCCAGCAGGTGCTTTACCATCTGCACCGCCTTACGCGCGAGGGCCGACTTCGTCGCCCCACAGTGTTCGTCGATTCGCCTATGGCAACCGAAGCCACCCGTATCACTCGCAAGCACCTCGAACTTTTTGATGAGGAGGCGCGGCAGCTGGTGGGGTGGCATGCGCTCGGTGCCGACCTTCCCTACCTGCAGTTCACAGCGAGCGCTGAAGAGTCCATGGCACTCAATCAAATCCGTTCGGGGGCCATTATCATTTCTGCCAGTGGTATGTGTGACGCTGGACGAATCCGCCACCATTTACGCCACAACTTGCCACGCCGTGAATGCAGCGTGCTGATACCTAGTTTCCAGGCTCAGGGAACACTCGGTCGACGTCTGATCGAAGGAGCCGAACGTGTACGCATGTTTGGCAAGGAAATTCCCGTACGCGCTGCGATTCACAGTGTCGATGGCCTCTCGGCACATGCCGATCAAGCAGCACTATTGAGCTGGGCCAGCGATTTCCGTCAACCGCCAAGTCAGACCTTCGTGGTACATGGCGAACCCTCTGCTTCACAGACATTAGCCGACTTGCTGCACCGGAGGCTTGGCTGGAAAGTGACAGTTCCAGAACTTGGTCAAGTAGCGCATTGGCCAAACCTTTTAACGGTCAAATGATGGTTGCTCCTGCAGATCTAGATGCGCGCCTGCGCGCAATTCTTGAGTCGTCCACGTACCGTCTGGCGTACGAGGATATCGACTTGCTTAATCAGAACGAGCTGCGGCCACTGAGATTGCTGCTCGAACTGCTCAAGCCTGAGCGCATCCTGCACGAGCAAGGCATTCGCTCGACGGTAGTGGTCTTCGGCAGCGCTCGCGTGAGCGATGCCGAGACGACAAGAACCCCACCTTGGCGCGCTGGAGAGTCAGACGCTCGTCAATCCAGAGAATACCGGGCTGAGGCAAGAGCTTGCCCGAGCCAATCGCCGGGTCGAACAGGCACGTCACTACGAGCAAGCGAGGCGTTCCTCGGGCCTTATTTCGGCGCGTTTCCAGCAGCAAAACCGCCGTGATTTCGTCGTCGTCACCGGGGGTGGGCCCGGCATCATGGAGGCCGCCAACCGCGGTGCTTTCGAGGTCGGCGCACGTTCGATTGGCCTCAACATCACGCTGCCCCACGAACAGGCACCCAACCCCTACATGTGCCCGGATTTGGCGTTCCGATTCCACTATTTCGCGCTGCGCAAGATGCACTTCTTGTTGCACGCCAAGGGCTTGGTGGCCTTCCCCGGTGGCTATGGAACGCTCGATGAGCTGTTCGAGGTGCTCACCTTGATCCAGACCGGAAAGATGCAGCATATTCCGGTGGTGCTGGTCGGCCGTGCATTCTGGCGTCGCGTAGTTGATTTCGATCTTCTGCTCGACGAAGGCTATGTCTCTCCATCCGATCTCGACTTGTTCACCTGCGTAGACGAAGCGGAGGAAATCGTCAGTGCCCTCGAACGCTTTTACGTCAACAGGGCGGCAGGCGATGGGGCAACATGATTGGCATCGACGGGTATCGCTGGAGCCTGCGCGGCACCAAGGTGCGGCAGCCGATGCAGTGCGTCACGTTGTTGATTGCGGGTGCATTGTTCAGCCCGATTGCTGCTTTCGGTTCCGAAGTCTCGCTCTCTGCAAACCCTCCCTCCTGCTCGCCAGAGCAATCCCTGCGCTGGCGGGGCGGCACCCTGCGTCTGGAGAACGATTTGTTCACCGGTTCCGATCGCAACTACACCAACGGTATCGCGCTAACAGCAGTCTCACGCGATCTGCAAGGCGGGCTCCGTCCGGAGTGCCTGTCCCAGCCGATTGGTTTGTACGCCCGCTTCATCGGCTGGGCTGATCCCGGGTTCTGGCGCGATTCCGGCGCCCAGACATCGTCGCAAAACCTCGTTGTGCGCTTTGGCCAATCCATGTACACACCCGAGAACAAGACGCGCACCGATGTGATTCCAGACGACCGACCGTACGCTGGTTTGCTCTACCTGGGTTTGGCGTGGAATCGCCGCATCCACCCACAAGCCGCCAGCTACGAAATGCTTGACGTGCGTGAGCTGATCCTGGGCGTGATCGGCCCCTGGTCGCTGGCCGAGCAATCTCAGGATCTGGTGCATCGGGCACGCGGCATTGAGCGCTTTCGCGGCTGGGACAACCAGTTGCGCAACGAGCCGGCATTTCAGATGGCCATGGAACGCAAGTTCAAGCCGTACACGGAGGGTGCGGTCCGCCCTGGATGGGGCAGCGACGTGATCGGCAGCTATGCCCTGCGGGTCGGAAACATCGAAACCGCCGCCAGTACCGGCGTGGAGTTTCGCGCGGGCTGGAACATACCGAACGACTTCGGCAGCTATCCGATCCGCCCTGGCGCGGAGAACCGCCCGCCCTCTGGTGTTGCCGATCTGCGCACGACAACGCCGCAATCGGTCCTGGCGCCCAAACCTGGGGCACATGTCTTCCTGAACCTGGAGGGTAAAGCCGTCGCCTGGGACTTCTCACTCGACGGAAACATGTTCCGGAATAGCCACCATGTCAGCCGGCGGCCTTGGGTCGCGCAAGCAGCTCTCGGCATCAGCAGCCAATGGATCGTTGCTGGACGTGGCGTGCGGCTTGCCGTGATGCGCGTTTGGAGAACCCGCGAGTTCGACCAGCAGGCGGGCTATCACGCATTCGGATCGATCGCGCTGAGCTTGGAATTTTGAGGACACCTGCAACCATTCGTTAGACCCAAAGCATTCGTCACAACATCAATGGAGAAATTCGTGAACCAGCCCTTGAAACCCAGATCGTTCTTCACAGTTTCGCTGTCCGTGCTCTTGGCAACCTTCGCCACGGCACTCAGTGCGCAGTCCGTAGAGGCGGCAAAGCCAATGGCGCTTCGTACCATAATGGAAAGACTCGGGCGCGACATGCAAGCCGTCACGGGCGCGATCTCCAAAGAAGACTGGCCACTGGTCGCCGAGCTAGCACCACGAATCGCCAAGCATGCCGAGCCGCCCATGTCAGAAAAGATGCGCATCCTTGCCTGGCTTGGGGCAGACGCTGGAAAGTTTCGGGGGCTTGATGGACAGGTCCATGACGCCGCGACCGCCATGGGCGAGGCTGCCCAGCGGAATGACGGCCAAGCAGTCATCGCGGCTTTTTCCAAAACCCAGCAAAGCTGCCTAGCCTGCCACCAGAGTTACCGTCGCTCGTTCGTGGAAAAGTTCTATGGAAGCCGCTAGCAAGGGATGGCTACACCTATTGACGGAAGACTAGCTTCTATCCAATCGATATACCTCGACGAATTCCGAGTTCCCAGGAAGCCGATCCTTTCTGAATGGTCGCAGCGAGTTGTTGTCCCAACCGCTGCTCGATCACCGGCTTCCACGGCACCAGGCTGAACCCCATGCCGTCATCGAGCATCGCGTAGCGCCCGCTAGCGAGCATTATGGAACGCCTGTAGATGCCAGCCACGCGTTGGCCGTCGGATACGGGCCGGTGCTCCAAGCCGGTTTCGGCCGCAATGTCCTTGGCGGCCTGCGCCAGTTCCCGGTTGCGCAGCGTGCCCAGCAGGTTCCGGGCTAGGATTACGCGCTGTCCTCGGCGCTCGGCCAGCCCCTGTTCGGCCAGGAAGTCGGCACGCTGCCGCATCGCCTGTTTGGCCTCGTTGCCAAAGCCCAAATCTCCTACCCCCTTGCCGCCGCCGATCAACTGCTGATCCAGCCAAGTCGCGCCGATCATGCGTGTTTGCCGCTCAATGGGCAGATGCGATTTCAGTTCCACGGCCACGCCGCCCAGGCGTTGCGCGTCGTACTGTCGGCCGCGCTCCGGCAGATCATTCGGTACTTTCCAGACGCCTTCGGTTTGTCGCTTCACTAGACCCGCTCGGCGCAAGGCTTCCAACCGTCGTACATGAGCCTCAACCACTTCGTGCGGATCTCGGTCTGGATGCGGCTGGGTCTTGGTAACCGCCAGATGATGATCGGTGCGGTAGATACCATCGATGGCCAACGCGGTGATGGCCTTGTCCGCCGCGCGAACGGCGGCCGATCCCTTCACCTCCACCACCGCCCCGGTTGGGTACTGCGCCAGCTCTGTTTTGGCTGGCAGCGCGACATAGTGCGCCTTGCCATCGGTGCCATCCACGATCAGATAGCCCTTGTCGTAAAGTTCGTCGGCCAATCCCTTACCGGCCACACGGCCAATGATGGAACGGCTATCCTCACCGGGCTGGAACACGGTCAGGTCGCGCTGCTTGCCGCTCATGGCCCGCTGCATGGTGCGGATGATGTCGCCGCGCTCACCCATCGTCCTCAAGGTGGATTCAGCATCAGCATGAACAGTCCACACCCCGGTCTGCATTTCGCTGGCCAACCCCATGCGCTGTAAGCGTTGCAGGCGGCCTACCAGTAGAAGGCGCTGACGTTGCAGCCGGGGTTCTCTCTCCAGCCGCTCGGTACGCACCAAACCTTCCACGGCTTCGCGCTGCAAGGTGCGATCCAGCCCCGTCCATCGTTCCTGATCGACTTCGCGGACCATGCTGCGCTGGATCTCCAGTTCGGTACGCGGCCCCAGCCATTCGGTCGCCAGTTCCGACGCCCGTTCGCGCATGCCCTGGCTGATGTAATCGCGGGAAATGATGAGGTCTTTTCCGGTGTCATCCTTGCCGCGTAGCACGATATGCGTATGCGGGTTGTCGGTGTTCCAGTGATCGACGGCTACCCATTCCAAGCGGGTGCCCAGGTCAGCTTCCATGCGGTCCATCAGGTGACGGGTGTAAGTGCGCAGGTCATCGAGCTGGTCGGCATCTTCGGGTGAGACGATGAAGCGAAATTGATGCCGATCCTCTCGGCCCCGTTCCTCAAAGGCAGACAGGTCAGCATCATCGGTCATCGGGTCATAGGCTTTACCCGGTTCGCCATCGCGGCCCACACCTTCGCGCTCGATGTAGCGCAAATGTGTAGCGGTCGAACGCGTGCCCGACTTGGCAAGATTGACCAGCCGGGTCTTGATGGTGACGCGCCGGGAACCGGCAGTCAGTGACGCACTGGTAAAACGCGCCGCAACGTGGCCGCGCCCCAGCCGAGCACCAGGACGGTTGCCCGCCCTGGCGACCTTTGCACCTGCCTTGCTGGTCTGGCGAAGCACCTGATTGATAAAGACATCGCCGCGCTGCTTGGACGCGCCTGGACGGAGACGGAATCGGTCATCATCGTGGCGGCTCATATCGCGCCTCCATCCAAGAGCAGCGTAGGCAAACCAGAAAAGCACGCGCGTAACTCAATGCCGGTAAGGTATCGGCAAACCACGCGGCACGGTGCCGCTATCAAGCGTGTGCCGCGCCACCCCCATGTGCAGACAGGCTTTTCGCGCAACGGAGTGCCGCGACCTTTTATCTTGCCCTGCATCTTTTTCCGGCCTGACAGCACGGGAATGCGATGCCCCGGCGGCGCTGCGCAGGGCGCAGCCTGCAGACCGGCGAACGCCCACCATGCCGCAGGCGTGGCGCGTTCGGGGCAAGCGGTCTGCACAGCGGAATGCACGCAGGAGTGCAGCGTGGATGTGCTTGCACTGCGCGTATGGCGACACAGCAAATGCATGGCCAGCGGTACGCCCGATAGCACGTCAACGACGAGCGGCAGCGCACCGGCTGTGCTGAACGGAAGACGAAAACCAATGCGCCAGCGAGGCCGGAAGTCGATCAGGCTCATGGCCGATTCTCCAGATAGAGGAGCTGCGCGGTGCCGATCACAGCGGATGCCTGGATCGGCCCGAAGTAACGACTGTCGAACGATGCCGGATTAGTTGTGCTCAACAGAAACAATTCACCGTCGGCCAGCGGGCGGCATTGCCGCCAGAATGGCAGCAAGCGGCCCACGCGATCAGCAGGCAGTACCGCAGCCACCGGCACGCCGTCGATGCGTACCTGACCTTCGACGATGCAAACATGCTGTGGTGCGATTGCGCTCACCTGTTTGAGCAACGGGATGTGCGACGGTAGATAGCCGCGTTGCGCAGCCAATGCGGCTACGTCTGCCGGAAGCCGGGTCAGCACGATGTCGCCCACGGACAAGGGACGTGGCGGCGAGTTGGTGCGTTCGATGCGATACCAACCGACCGGAACGCTGTCGGATGGGTTGTAGATGATGTACGCCGCGGGCGGCGCAAAGGACGCCCAGGCCAGCGCAGCGAGGCCGCAGGTGGACAGGACGGCCAGCACAATGCGAACGCGTAGTCGCGAGCGAGGGTTAGCTATCATTGCAGTTCCCTCCCGGCCAACCAGGCGGCATGTCGCTCGGCGGTGTACTCCGGCAGTGGCAGGCGGGACGCCAGACGGTTGCCCAGTGTACGCCAGTACGCGGGTGACACGTCGATGGTGGCAATGCCCAGTGCCTCGATGGCATCTATCCTTGCCAGCGTGGCGCGTATCTTCTTTTCGCCCTCCACATGCAGCAGCAAGCGCGCACCCGGTTGCACGCCGGGGATGCGCTGCACCGCGTCCAGCGGTGTGCAAGCCTGCATCACCATGAGTTTCCAGCGCGTGGTGCCGTAGTCGTTGGCCTGCCAACGTACACGGCAGAACACGGACGCGGGCAGGAACACGGCGCAGCGTCGCCAGCGGTCAAGCTGAAGCGTGCGCGCCGGCTCGCCAAAGCGCAGATAAAGGTTGAAACGCCGCTCGATGTAAGCCAGCGAAACGCGGGTCACTGGCACGTTGTCGGCCTGACCGATCAACGTGGCGAATGACGATGGCGGCGCAGCCGTATCGGTCACAGTGTGTGTTGATGAGTGTGCAGTCATGGCGTGTTCTCCGGGAATTCATGCTCCAACAGGCCACGCAGTAGCTCGGCCACTGTCACGCCTTGTGTGAACGCCGAGACCTTGATGCGCGCCCGCATGGCGGGCGTCACGTCGAGGGTCAGGCGAGCCGTGTAGAGGTCGCCTTTCTGAAGGTCGGCGGTATCGCCCTGGCGAATCCACGCTTCGGCGTGTGGATTCGCGGGCGGACGTGCGCCGATGCCGATACGCTTGCCTGTGCGTTTGCTGGATGGCTTGTCGTTGCCGCTGCTCATGACGACCACCGCAGCAGCTCATCGACCAGTGTCGTGATTTCTCTTGCGGCAAGGCTGTTCTGGGCGGTTTCCCTGGCAAGCCGACCGGCGGCCACGCTGTCGGCGAAAACGATGCGCTGACGTACTTCGCTACGCAGTGCTGGCAGCGGCTGATCGGCCAGTGCCTGGCGGGCCTCGCGCCCGATCACCGTGGCGCTGACGCGGCGGTTGATGACGAAGGCGGCGGCCAGCTCGGGCCGGAATACCTGCGCCTCGCGAACCAGTGCCACCATCTCGGCACTGGCCCAGAGGTCGTAGGGGCTGGGTTGCACCGGAATCAGCACATAATCGGCTGCCAGCAGCGCGGAGCGCGCCAAGGCGGCAATCCGGGGTGGCCCATCAATGATGACGTGATCAGCCCGCCTGGCGAGTTCTGGCGCTTCCTGATGCAGGGTTTCCCTTGCCAGACCTACCGCACTGAACAGCCTTGGCAGCCCTTGCTGGCTTCTACGCTGCGTCCAATCCAGTGATGAGCCCTGCGGGTCGGCATCCAGCAGGATGACCTGCTGACCACGCATCGCCAGCTCCCCGGCGATGTGGGTGGCGAGCGTGGTCTTGCCCACACCGCCTTTCTGGTTGAGCAAAGCAACGATCATGGCACGGCCCTACGTGGTGGAAAGTGATGCGATGAACGGCTTGAAAAACGCTTATGCTGCCGGTACTCGGCGGTTATCCACCGGCCCAATAACAAGGTTTTATCTTTCGTTAGTAAGGTATTTAAGTTAGATATAAAGTTAAGGGCCGAAAAAAAGCTTGTGGCCATTGAAGTTAGAGGCGATTTGCGCGCCTGATAGCACGAGTCTTGGCGCGCCTGATAGCACGAGTCTTGGCGCGCCCGATAGCACGAGTCTTGGCGCGCCCGATAGCACGAGCCCATTCACAGCTTGTTCCGTTTTCATCCTCAGGCTTATCCCCGTGCCGTTTGCGGCACGGGTCGGAACGCGAGGATTTCCGGCGTGTCGGGCCAACGCTCGATAGACAGCACATAGCCAGGCAGCGACTGCCGCGCCACCAGGGCGCGCAGGTCGCGGGCAAAATCGCGCGGCTGCGCCAGGCTGCCGGACTTGCGATACAGGTAGGGAACGTCGAACTGCCAGCCGCCTTTCTGCTTCCCGCCGTGCTTGCGCACCAGCCGGTACAGCCAGCGTTCGATGCCGCCGGTCAGGCGAAAATACGCCGGGTCGATGGTCAGCACCAGCGCAGCATCGAGCACGCCCGCATAGAACCAGTCCGGCAGAATCAGTTCGATGCCCAGCGGCTTGCCACTGGCATCGGCGAGCTCCTTCCATTCGTTGATCCATGAGAAGCGGTGCAAACGTCGCCCGGTCGTCTCGCGGATGGAGGTGGCCACGGTGGTCGATTGCAGCCGGTCGAGCGCAGCTTTCAAGCGCTGGTAATCGCGCAGCGACGTACCACGCCGGATGAAACGCAGAATCTCGTAGGGCGTGGCCTGTATCCGACGCGACGGCTGAATACCCGCATCGCGAGCTTCCACGATCTGGCTGGCCGCCCAGATCAGGATGTCGGCGTCCCAGATGGTGGCGATGCCGTGTTCCTGGGTGCCTTCCACGCGGATGGTGATATTGCGGCTGCGGAAGTCGATCGGCGCTGTGCGCCGCGACTTGGCCAATGAGAAGAACGGATAGGCCATCAAGTCCTGGGCGTCGCGCGGTGCCATATCCTCGCCCGGCAGCGCGCGGAACAGGTCGAGCTGTTCGCGTGACGGCAAGGCGTGCCCTGGTGGGCTGGACATGGCGATGGCTACCGTCACGCCGCTGGTCAGCGGCCATCACGATAGTCACCCGCGTGACGCTCGGCATATTCTGGGTCGGATGTGGCCTCGTAGCTGCGCTGGTCGGCCCAAGCGTCGAGATCGGCCACCGCGTACATGACGCGACGGCCGAACTTGCGGAACTTCGGGCCACCGCCAATCACGCGCTGTTTCTCCAGCGTGCGCGGCGATAGCCGCAGGTAATCGGCGGCCTCGTCGTTGGTCAGGTAGCGTTGGGGTTGTGCGGTCGTGGTGACGGCAGTGGTAGCAGGTCGAACAGGTGCGGGACGCATGAGATAGACCTCCATCGGTCAGGGAAGCCCGGCCACACAGCGCGACCGGATGGAGGCAGTCTCAAGAAAGATGAGACGCTTGCTCAGGGACGTTTTGCAGGGAGCACGAAACGCCCCCCCCTAATTCGGCGGAAGCGGCGCAAGTTGCGCCAGGCGGCGATAGCCGCCACGCATCAGCGCATCGCCCCGACGCACCAGCCGCCGCACGCGGGCGCGCAAGGCGCTGTCGGCGTGCCAGTCCTCCGCGACGGCATCGACGCCGAACAGCCCTTTAGCCACCTCGCGCAAGGACGCGCCCGCCAAGGTGGCGTCGAGCGCTTGCAAGGTGTGCAGATCCAGCAAGGCCGTCAGCGCCTGGCAGCGCGCGTGGGTCATGTCACAGGGTCGGATGGCATAGACATAGGCCATGCCATCGGCCAGGCCGGGCGCCAGTGCCAAATACAGGCAGGCACCCGGCCAACGAGCCACCAGCAGCAGGCGCCGACCGTCGTGGATCAGATACTTGTGACCGGGAATACGCCACAATGCGAAGGCCACGGCATCGGGCGGTGGATCGGCGTCCGGGTAGAGCTGGAGTACGCCATCATGGTCGGGAAACCAGGCTGGATGCGCGTCGCGCGCATCCAGATTAGGGTCTTCCAACAGGCGTAGACCCCAGCGCTGCGCCGTGTCCAACCGATGGCGGCGACGCAGCCAGTCGCGGCGATAGTCAGGGTGGCGGCGCAGGTATTCCCAGGCCAGCGCCGAGCCATCCAGGTGCAGGACATACAGATAGGCCGCCGTGGGATACCACGGCTCGCCACTGCGATCAGCCATGACGCAACCTCCCTCCGTTTGAGGTTCGTCGCCACGGCGCAAAGCGTGCTATGAAGCCATTATCGAAACGTCGTGAGTGAAACGACAACCTGTTAACGTCAAGACCGATTGGCTCCGATGCGTTGCGGGTTTCGTCCGAATGCGACGGCGACCTGCCCCAAAATGGCGTGCCGCATCAGCCAGCCTGCCAAAAGCCGCGCCAGACATCATGACTGTTTCGATCAGGCACGCACCATTTCGGTACAACACTATCGATTGAGACCCGCACGGTCTGGAGTCAGACCGAAAAAGACACAGTGCTCTGCCACTGACTGTGGTTATTCAGTCGGTGATAGAGCCATTTTCCTTGGCCAGCCGCAGGTATTCTGACAACCGCCGCACCGGCTGGAAGTAGCGATCACGCATGACCCGCTGCCGATGCGGCCCAACGATCGACGCCAGGTCGGACAGCTTCACCGTTCCCAACTCCGGTATCCCGATCCCCAGGTCGATCAGGCCGTAGGCCGTGTCACCGTCCGAGGGGTCGAGCGAGGCCAGCAGCCAGGTGGCGTGCGCGTCCGGGGTGAACAGGCGCACTACCGGCAGCGGATCGGTGGCGTGGTCGGCAGCACGGGCCTCGCCGTTGGCGAATAGCTGCGCACGCTGCTCGTCAGTGATAAGCGGTTTCATGGCCACGCTTCCCCTTCGATGCACGGAGCCGCCATATCGCATCTGCGCTTGCACGTGAAAGCACAAAAGCGCAACCACACGAATTCACCGAAACGTAGAAGCGTGCAAGCGCCTTGGCGTAAGTCAGGAAAGACACGGATACGATTCCTCGGATTTCCGTAAAGACACCGATGCGTAGAACAGCACCAAATGAACACTATAGATTGTAGCCCTATAGGGTTCAATCAGTTGTCATTCTGGATTTTAGGGGTAGTCCAGCATGACAACGGTCAAACCATCCTTGCCAGACGCGCTACGGCGTATCAGGAAGGCCCGTGGTCTGAGCCAAGAAGCGTTCTCGGATGTATCGAGCCGTACTTACTTGAGCACTTTGGAGCGCGACCTGAAAAGCCCAACCCTCAGTAAACTAGCCGAGCTGTGTGAGGTGATGGCGGTGCATCCGCTCACCCTGCTGACGCTGGCCTATGCCGGCAACAGCGAGACGCAGGCTGACCAACTTCTAGTACAAATACGAGAGGAGCTGAAAGAGATTGCCGGCGATGGTTTATGAGGAGCTACAGTCGGCCACAAACGAGCGATGACCCATAGCTGGTTGCGTGTAGTTCAGTAAACGCGCATTCAAAAAATACCACGTCAAAACAAAGGAAATAGCGCGTCACATGAAACTACACAGTATCCGACTGTTCAGCTTTCAGTCGTTTGGGCCAGAATCCACCGAACTGACCCTCAATGACATCACCTATCTGATCGGCCCGAACGGTTCAGGCAAGACGGCAGCACTTCAGGCGCTGTGTCGCTTGTTTGCCTTCGATCCCTCACTACGGCGCATCCGGCGGTCGGACTTCCACGTTCCCCATGATGAAGAGGAAGTTCCTGAGGAAAGGCAGCTCTGGATCGAAGCCGACTTTATCTTTCCCGAACTTGAAGATGACGATGATGTCACGACGATAGCTCCCCACTTCGGCCATATGCGGTTGGATTCCGCCGATGACCCGCCTCGTGTCCGGTATCGCCTGGATGCCACGATGGGCGTGAATGGCGACATCGAGGAAACCCTGGTCCATGTACTGGATCTCGATGCCGATGGTTCTCCCCTCACGACTGCACAGGTTACGCGAGCGGAACGCAACCATGTGCAGGTTCACTATCTACCTGCACGACGAGATCCCGCCGAGCACATCGCTTACAGTGCCAATGCTTTGCTCGGCCGCATGCTGCGAGCTGTAAATTGGGAGGACGAGCGAGAAGAAATCAAAGGTTTCACGGACAAAATCAGCGAAAGTCTTGCTGGCAATCCATCGATCGCGACTCTGAGCGAGAGCCTGAAGACAACCTGGAGCACCTTGCACAAAGGCAGTTTCTTCGCCGATCCCCAAATCACTTTCGTCGCATCCGAGATCGAAGCCTTATTGCGACATCTGTCCGTCTCATTTTCTCCTGGGCATGACGAGGAATTGGTCGATTTCTCCAGGCTAAGTGATGGCCAGAAGTCCATGCTCTATCTGTCACTGGTGCTTTCGGCGCAATCAATCGGGCGGGCGGTCCTTGCGGGTGACGACGATACCTTCGACCCGGACAAGCTACGCCCCCCGGTGTTCACGATCGTCGCCCTTGAGGAGCCTGAGAACAGCCTCTCACCCCACTATCTGGGACGAATCGTGAATGCTCTGGTCACCATGGCGGGTAACGAGGATGCCCAAGCCCTGATCGCCACCCATGCACCCTCCATGCTGCGGCGAGTAGACCCTAGGCACATTCGCTACTTACGGCTTACCAGCGAGCGAACCACCAAGACTACGCGCATTCGCTTGCCAAAAAGGTCCGATGAAGCCCACAAGTTTGTCCGCGAAGCCGTGCAGGCATATCCTGAAATCTATTTCTCCCGGCTGGTCATCCTTGGAGAAGGTGATAGCGAGGAAATCGTTCTACCCCGTATCCTGCGTGCCAAAGGTATTCCAGTCGATGAGTCTGCTGTGACCGTCGCGCCCTTGAGCGGTCGCCATGTCAATCACTTCTGGCGCCTGCTCTCGGCCCTTGAAATCCCCTACCTCACTTTGCTCGATTTGGATGTCGCCCGACATCAAGGAGGCTGGGGCCGGATCAAGTACGTCAACGATCAGTTAGGCGAATACGCTCCTGCCAACAAGCTCCCGCCGGACCACGGAATCCCCGCCTGGAACGATGCGAAAGAGAAGATTCGTAACTATCTAAATTACCTTGAAAAATTGGAGAATCGAGACATTTTTTTCTCCTATCCGCTGGACCTCGACTTCGCGATGTTGCTCTCGTTTCCCGATGAGTACGGTGTCGAGTCTAATCCGCCGAGTGAGGCCACGGTCAAAGCTGTCCTCGGCGACAGCCATTTCGACGCGGCACAGTACGATGACGATGAACGCGCACTTTTCAAGACCTATCACAAGCGTTTCAAGCTAGGCAGCAAGCCAGCGGCCCATATCGATGCACTGGCCCAGTTGAGTGACGAAGAACTTCTCGACGACATGCCTGAATCACTGGCGCGACTGGCGGACGCGGTGATCGCCAAGCTGGAGGAACTACCCGAATGATCGCCGCAGGCGATTGGCAACCGGCGGACGGGCTGACGCTTGAACCCAACGCCTTGCGTGCCGCACGGGAGAGAGAGTGCTGTCTTGCGCTGACAGCCGGGCCGGGGGCAGGCAAAACGGAAATGCTTGCACAGCGCGCCGACTTCCTGCTGCGTACAGGGACCTGCCGTTACCCGAAACGAATACTAGCCATCTCGTTCAAAGTTGATGCCAGCAAAAACCTGAAGGAGCGTGTGCAACGCCGCTGTGGTTCCGACTTGGCAGCACGTTTCGACAGCTACACCTTCCATGCTTTTGCCAAGCGGGTCATCGACCGTTTCCGACCGGTGCTGACCGGACAGGATGCCCTCGACGTCGACTACCAGATCGGCGACCGGAGAGTAACGCGACGGCAGATCGAATTCAGCGATCTGGTGCCCCTAGCCATCCAGATCCTCAATACATCCGTTGTGGCCCGCAACGCCGTCCGTCAGACCTACAGCGATGTCTTTCTGGACGAATTTCAGGATTGTACTGACCACCAGTACGCGCTGGTGAAGCTAGCGTTCCAAGGCACGGGTATCCGCCTGACAGCAGTCGGCGACACCAAGCAAAAGATCATGGGATGGGCAGGTGCGCTTGACGGCATCTTCCAAACCTTCGCTGCGGACTTTGCTGCTGAACCACTTAATATGTATCGCAACTTCCGTTCTAAACCTCGCCTGCTGCGTATGCAGAATGAAATCATTAAGGTGATGGACCCCACCTCCGTCATGCCGGATGAACAACTCGCAGGTGAGGAAGGTCAGATATTCGCGTGGCAATTTCCGAACAGTCAGGAAGAGGCCGAGTACCTAGCCGACTCAATCAGCACATGGATTAACCATGAGCAGCTTCCTCCCTCGGAAATTGCGGTCCTGATCGTCCGGCAACCTGATCTCTATGGCGACCACCTGATCCAGGCGTTGGAACGGCGGAATATTCCCTTTCGCAACGAGCAGCAGCTCCAAGACATCTCTGTCGAACCGGCCGCAAGGCTTATCGTCGATTATCTGTCCATTCTTTATGGACAGCGCGAACCCAAAGCCTGGATTCGATTGATGGCACAGCTCATTCCTTTCGCCGACGACGATGTACAGTCGACCCTACGACAGGACTTCCAGCGCTTTATTGCTGGGCAGCGGAAAAGTGCAGCACAGATCGCATCACTGGGCGAAGCATTCGTGGGCTGGTGGGATTTCGTCCGCGCTTTTCTGAAAAAAGTGGGCATCGAGACCCTGTCTGCGCTTTCTCATGATTACGAATCAAAAGCGCGACTCATCCAAATCGTCAATGACACCAAGGCCCGCATAGATGAACTGCTAAAGTCGGAGCCCAATTTGCCCAGAGTACTGGAGCGCTTTTCCGACGATCAGGCTGTGCGCCTTTTGACCATCCACAAGAGCAAGGGGCTCGAATTCGATACGGTTGTCATTCTTGGTGTTGAAGATCAGTCCTTCTGGGGGGAGGAGGATGCGGAGCGTTGTGCTTTTTTTGTCGGCATTTCCCGGGCCAAGAAACGGTTGATGTTGACTGTTAGTGATCGCCGAGACACCCCACCATCCAACCCTTACAGGTGGAAGGAAAACAGGACGCCTCACTCTGAGTTTCTAGGCTACGCCACGCATTTTCTCAGTCCCGGCCAGTAGCTGTGCAACCCTGCGTAAGGTTGCACAAGGAGCATGTATTGCCTTCGACGAGGTCGCCCCGCTACAACGAGCGGGGCGGAGTAGGCGGCGGTCAAGCCGCTTGTGGTTTGCTGCGTGACCAGGTCAGATCGTGCGTGGCGTCTTCGTCTTCGATCAGGTGAGCATAGACCGCTGCCGGGAACGAAGGGTCGTCGAGGGTCACGGACAGGTACTCCCGCCCGGCCTTACTGGTGTCGCACCGATGTCATGAGTCGGGAGCGTTCTCGCTGCTGCCCTTGTCGTTGGGAACCAGCTTGACCTTGACGTTGAGCGTCAAGGTGCGAAACGAGCAGGTGAAGCCGTCTTTGTCTGCGGTGAAGGTGCCGATGTTGGCCTTGATGTTTACTCCTGTCGGTTGAACAAGGTTCGCGCCTATCGCGTCCTTGTTGTGATCCGGCCAGCGGGGGACGGACTGGCTGCACCACCTGCGGTCGCAACGCAGTGGAGAACCGGGAGGCGAAAAGAATTTGCTGCGCGAGGAAACCGCGCAGCGGCAGATAAATTGTTTTCGCTGGACGGTTGCAGTCATGATGCCCGAGGCGCAGCCATGCCACCGTCTTTCCTGAGTCCATCGCCCGCGACGGTCAGAAGTGCGCGGACAGGGGCCGTCAAGGAGGAAAGCGCAGGATTGGTGCGGCCCTGCGCGCCTTGACAGCACAAGGGCGCGGGCTACAAGTCGCGGACAAGGTGATCGAGTCAGGGAAGATGGCTGGACAGGCACGGCCATCCCTATAGGCCGACCGCATGGCAAACGAAGCGCGCAGGCCCGGATCTGGAAGCCAGGCCGGAGGCGTCAGGGATGTGGAAGGCTGGCGAACGCCAGTCCCGTCAGGCATAAGCGAATAGAGAACCTGGAACAGCGCGCTCCGCAGAGCGGAGACGCAAGGATGCGTTTCGTTTAATATCTATTTGCGTTATTGGCAATTTTCGGCCAAAAGCAGAAGTTCGCTTGTTCGAAACTAGTGCCCGCTGAAGACTGGCCGGAGTCATCCGCGCATGGGCCTTGATATCCGCCGAAGCCTAGCCTGTGGCTCAATGTTCACTACGCAATCACAGATATTCTTTGAGGGATTATGGGCAGTGCCACCATGAGTGACTACGAACGGGACCTTGAAGTAATCAAATCAGGGCTTTTATCACTCAAAGCCACGGGAGCCGACGGCTTTGAAGGACTCCTCCGTGTCGTTCTGACGAATTTGACAGAGATTCCATTTCGACTTTCCGCTAGTGGGTTGCAAGGAGGAATGGATGGTGAGGCTGCAATGTCGAGCGACCCTGTCTGTTTTGAGGCCAAACGATACTCAGGCGACATTCACAGAAATGAAGTCTTGACAAAAATCGCAGATTTAGCTCGGAATAAGGATGCCGGTGATCGTCTGTGGATTCTCGGCGCAACGACCGAAATCAATACGCAGCTCGCAAAGGCTGTTGAAGAGGATGGTGATAAGAACGCCATCTCTACGCTCATTCTGGATTGGACCGCCGCCCCGCTACCGCTTCTTGCCGTCGCTGTGGTTGCCGCTGGTGATGAGGCAATCGACTTCATAGCCAATAATTTCGATGCGAAAACGAACCAGAACAAGCTTAGTGCTAGCGGCCTAAAACCGGCATTTTTGTCTATTTCAAGCCATCCAGAATTCGAAAACCTACTCCAACGCCTCAAGTCGAGCTTCAATGTCTCAAAATTGGCTCTGAAGCGAGCCGTCGATTTGAACACCGAGTGGCGACAGAAAACATTTGGCTCCACTCGCCATGCTAGGGAGCGTCTTGGACAAGGGCTTGCAGTTCTGCAGGACAAGACCTTCCCGTCAATGCGCGATGAGCTACGTGGGCGGATCTCGGATGAACTTAAAGCAGGCAAAGAAGTCATCCTGCTAGGAGATGAGGGGCACGGAAAATCATGGCTTTCCGCTCAATTATGCTCCGACGCAGCAGGCTTGGGGCTATTCGTGAGCGCGGAGCAGCTTGACGGTGTGTCTGTCGATGACCTTGATGATTTCTTGATCGATCTTCTGATAAAGCAAACTGGCGAAGTAGCCCACGACACAATTAAGCTTAGGTGGAGACACCGCCTTGAGGCGTGGAGAGTTACACCACCGCTTGCTACCTTGCTCGTCGTCGTCGATGGTTTAAATCAGCGGCAAAATATCCGTTGGGACCGACTTCTTAACGGCATCCAGTCCCGATTGGCGGAAATTGGAGGTCGGATGGTCGTGACCGTCAGGCCGCACTTCTGGCGAAAAGAAATTGCCCGTGGATTAGCATTCACTCCTAAGGCTATCGAGGTGCCGGAATGGTCGCCCCAGGAGCGCGACGAACTTTTGAAACACTATGGGATTGATCTTGACTGGCTTGACCAAGAAACCCTGCAAACACTCAAGAATCCGAGACTTCTTGCCGTCGCAGTAGCAACTCTTCCGCATCGTGAAGCAATTACATGGAAAGGGTTGACCACAGACAGATTATTGATGGAGCACCTTCGTGCGTCGCAGCTTGAGAACTACGAAGGCGAGACCTTTGCAAGCTTGACCAAGCGCCTCAGCGAGCACGCAACAAAGGTTTTGGAGCGGGTGAAATCGTCTTCGGACGAACCGCCCAAAAATTTTCAGGCTAACTCTACCGCCGTGATCGAGACCCGTTTTTTTCGACCAATCACGGGGCCAGGGGACCTGTATGAACTGCGTGACGAGGGCTTGACGCTCGCTCTGGGATTCACACTAGTCGACCAGCTGTGGCAAACACATTCAGCAAAACGCGATTTGGCAGTCCGGGTTACTCAGCTCATCGAACCTATAAATGCGATGGATCGAACTGCCGACGTCATCTTTGCATCTCTACTGATCTGCGCTCTTGACGATCTCCGCTTCGATGCAGGCATTTTTTCAGCTCTTTTGGATGCTTTCGCAAATCTCCAAAATGTAAATGATCAACGCTTCGAGGAATTTGTTGAGATCGTCAAGCATCAGCCAGAGGCGCTTTTCGATGTTCTCAAGGTTCTTTGTCTCGAAACAGGGCAGCGGATCAATCATGACTGGTTTATCCACGCTGCGTTCGTGGTCGCGTCGACCGATGCAGGATGGCACGCAGCGAAAGCGGCCATCCATCATTGGCTTCACTGTTACAACAAAGACCCCGTTGCGCAGGCCCGCCGCCATCACAAGCAAAGTGATGCTGATTACGTAGAACAGGTCGAGAAGAAGAAGGCAGAGATCGACGAAGTGTTGGAAAATCTCTCTGCGTTTGAAAATCAATTATTGAAACAGATGACCGAAGTGTCGAGCGAGCCTGATGAATTGTTTACGTTAGCTCTTCGTTTACTCGCAGGTCGTTCTCTAGCGGACTTCGCCAGTACATTTGTTTCGATGGGTTTAGCCTTCGCATTGGACAGGAATCTTCACTCTGCAAGGAAAGCATTTCATCAGCTTACGACCTTTAATCGAGTAGATCGCACCGCGACTAGAAGCGATTTTCAAAAAGTGATTGAACCGCTTCGCACGAAGGCCGCCTCGCGAGGAGGCCAGTGGACCGTTGTTCGAATGCTCTACGCGAGTGGTGAGGAAGGTGACGCTGCCGAAGCCAGCGTACTTGCTGAGGAGCTACGAAAGGATTGGTATCACTACGAGCCGCCATCACCAGTCGAATGGCGTCAGGCCAAAGTTGCAAACCCTGACGCCATTCGACCGGTGGACTTGGATAAAGGCTTGCAACAGTTTAATGTTCTCGATCCCGACAATCTTTTACAGTCGATGAGCCTTGGACGCGAAGACCACAGCTTCAGGGATTTTCTACCGGTTGCCTGCCGATTTGAACCTGTAGCCGCTTCTGAGAAAACCAAAAGCATACTAGGAGGTTTGCTTACAAGAGAAGGATTTCCCTTGCGACAGGTCATTTTGAATTGTGAGTATCATCTCCCATTAGTTGATCCTCAACTGGCGAAGGATTTGATTAAGAGAGTGGTGGGAAGCGATGCCTTTGAGACACTGCCTGAAAATGATCAATCGATTTGCCGAATGTTCGCGTTCTACTACAGCGCAGGACAGATTTCGACAGGCGAACAGCTTAGGTGCATGACAGGTAAGGATCTCGGGCCAGACTACCTGCTTTCTGTCATCCCCAGTCTTAAGCCGCAGGCAACAGAAGAAATAATAGCGGCAGTTCGGGACGCAATTCACCGAAACGATGAAGACACAGCATATGGCGCTCTTGCAGCTGCACTTTACGGGCAAACGAAAATAAATAGCGAACTCGAAGATCTAATACTAAAGTGTTCTCAAGGGACGTCTTCCAAGCTTCGCGCCGTTGCCTATCAGCTGGCGACGCTAAGAGGTTTGGATAGTGTTCGACAAGCACACACGCGCAGCAATTGGAGCGCAGCCTTAGCAGATGAAAACACCTACGAGGAATGGTTTGGCTCAATGTTGCTGGTTGAAGCATGCGCACGAGATGAAACCTCAGTCGGCAATCTTCTGAAGCGTATCAGCCAAAAAACATGGTTTGCCTCGACCGAACGACTCGGAGTATCGTTTACCGAGCCTTTCGTCCATTTCTTTATACAGCGACTTCGAGGAGGAGTTACAGCTGTGCGAGAGATGCAGATTCCGCCCGCAGATTTTGAACTCTCAAGGACCGAGCCAGCCCCCTTTCCCCTCCTATCCATTCAAGAAACAGATCGAGATAGCGAGCGCTTCCCCAAACAGCGGAGCCTAAAGGAGGTTTGGGGTTCCGATGATGATTTCGATGAGAAACAGGAAAGACTTCATGCGATGGCAAATTCATTCTTCGCGGAAATGAAAGAGTCGGATGCACGTCTTCTAGTTCAAGAGTTCACTATCGACGATCTCCGACGTCTTATTTCTGAAGTGCCAATGCTACTGAATGAATTGGTCAAGATATTGGAGCAAGCAGGGAACGCTCAATTTATTTGGTTAAAAAACTTGGCTTTTGCGGTGGCAAACCTGATTTCTGCACAATCTCCTGACCATGCTGTTGAGTTGCTGAAGCGGGCTTCAACATCACAGGGTTTCGTCACGCAGTCTTTGGAAGATGGCTTAACGCTTGAACATCAAGCGATTTGGGGAAGCGAAGTATCTGAGCCAATTGAGGCAATGTGGCGTCAAAGGATCATGGGTTCTGTAAATGATGAGATCCTTGCTCGGGAGGTTCTGGCAGCCGAACGCTTTGGCGCGGCTGACTTCATCAAGTCTATCGTTCTTCAGCTAGCGTCGAGCGAAGATAGCTTGGATCAGACATATGCAATCACGATTGCTGGTTACTCAATCCAGTCGGATATGTTCGCTAAAACAATACGCGAACACGAGGGCGATAAGGGCCTAGCTGGCCAAGCCGCCAAGCATGCGTTGATAGAACACGAAAATGCCATATGGACGCAGCATTGGGTTGATCGCATGTGGAACGCTCCCACGGCCGAGGAATTTTGGCGGTGCTTGATGATTGCAAAGACCTCGATGGATGCACGAGTGAGTAACAAAACACCAGAGAGCAGTTGTTGGGCGCTATACGCCCCCGTGTTTCGAAGGACAAGAAAGTCAGCAATCAAGGACCGAAACAAGGAACGAAAGAAAAGGCTTCTCGGACAGGAAGCCCCTGAACCAATCTTTATTAAATTTACTAAGTGATTTTATAAGAGTTGTGAATACTCCACCGGCTCAAGCCGGTGGCTTCAGGTTACGGCTGAAAGCCGGATCGATCGGCCATGCGGCCGATGGCTGTCGCTACACCACGTCAAAGTCATCATCCGGCTCCGGCGGCTTCTGATTCTTGATGTACTCTTTCCACACTTCGTCCGTCACGTTACCGCTACTCGCAACTCAGTAGCCCCGCCCCCATAAATGCTGACCCCAGTAACGCTTCCGTAACTTCGCGTACTCTGACAACAACTTATGCGAGCTCTTTCCTTTTAAGTACTGCACCGCTCGTGATACTGACAAGTCTGGCGGAATACCTACTAGCATATGGACATGGTCCCGATTGATCGACCCAGCATAGATATGCATTTCTTTACTGCGCGCTATCTCACGCAAAAGCTCCCGGCACCTATGACCTACGTCACCACCCAGCACCTGATAACGGTACTTCGTCGTCCACACAAGGTGGTCTTTACAGTCCCAGACTGTATGGCTTCCGCTCTTGTAATGTTCCATCTCAATAGCATATACCAGTCACCCATCCGCCGCCTAAAGGCGGGGGGGTTACAGATCCCCTAACGGGGACTATAAAAAACTGTCCTCTACAGAATTAGTCATTGCGTTAAAAATTACGCAGCGTTAATTAACTATTAACGGCAGCTTTCAGGAGTTACGTATTATTGGACGTGAGTGTCCAACCACCCTCAGATCTAACGCAAAAAATCGAAGCAAAAAGGGGCCGAAGCCCCCAGACTCAGATCAGGCCACGTTCCGCGAAGGACACTGTGCCTTGGCCACCGACGACGATGTGATCCAGCGTGCGTACATCCACCAGCGCGAGCGCATCCTTGAGCCGCTTGGTGATGGCCTCATCGGCACGACTCGGCTCAGGGTTCCCACTGGGATGGTTGTGCGAGAAGATCACCGCCGCTGCATTGAGCCTCAGGGCCTCCTTGACCACCTCGCGTGGATATACCGAGGCACTGTCTATGGTGCCCCGGAACATCTCGATGTACTCGATCAGGCAGTGCTGCGAATCGAGGAACAGCACCGCGAAGACTTCGTGCTCGAAGCCCGCCAGCTTGGTGCGCAGGTACTCCTTGACGACAGTCGGTGAGGTAAAGGACATACCCCGCTGCATTTTCTGGTCGATGACCTGACGCGCGGCGTCAAGAATTTGGTCCACGGACGCCGGCAGGTAGCGCCCCTGCGCGTCACGCACCAGCAGAGAGGAATCGAACGAGGAAAAGGACAGTTGTGTCATGATCGTGCTCCGGTTGCTCGGGCGGAATTGCCCGGAACCGGCACCAGCACGGCGCAGCGCAAGCCGTCACAGGGTCATGACGGCCACGGGCCGCCAGCGTGCAAGCACGCGCAGCCCTTGACGGCGAGAACGCCGTGGTACGGTGAAGGGAACAGCAAGACCGCCCATACCCTGCCCACTGCACATAACCGCCTTTGGCAAGCGGAGCGCGCAGGCCCTAAGGGCCGGAGGCACCAGGGATCAGAGCCGGATGGCCGCGATTCGGCACGAAGCGCGGGGCGCAGCCCGCGAGCCCGACGGAGGAACGCCGGGGACAAACGGAAGCCTACGATTTAAAAGGCTACGGCGCCGGAATTGTCGTATCAGGAATACGACATTTTCACCAGGCACACTCCACCACACCAATCATCGACCAGCCCATAACGGCCAGACGACAATACTGATATACCCCCTGACTTGCTGTGGCAGGTTGTCCCGATACCCCCCGATAGCCACCATACCCCTAACCATGCGGTTCACCCTGGGGAAATGTGATGAAAGACAACCAACAATATCTGCCACGACCAGGCACCGCAGCTTATGAGGAGTTACCGCAGCTGGTAACGAAGCCACCCCTGCCCTTTCGGCGGACGATACGCCGCCAGGAACTGCATCAGATCGTCCCACTGAGCGAAACAACCATTTACGAAATGGAACAACACGGTAAATTCCCGCGCCGCTTCAACCTGACACCCCGGTGCGTGGTGTGGGATCTGGAGGAGGTGGAAGCCTGGATTGAGGAGCGAAAGCACGCATCCCGATCGGGAAAAGCCGTCTCCACTCCAGGGCCGGACGTGAGGCAACGCCTCTCACGCCCGGTGCGGTCTCACAACAACTGATCTTTGGCTATGCGGTCAACAGCTCCATATCCCGCTGGCCCTTCACCGGATAACGAACCGCCTCCTTGGCGATGTTCACTTCCAACGCCACCCTCGCAGCTTCCAACACGCTGGCATCGAACCGGTAACCCCCTCGGGTCTTGAGCCAGTCCAGCACGTCCGCCAAATGCCAGATCGAGGCACTGCCCTCGTGAACCGGTATGGGAAATGTCGTCCGATGGGTGAGCATCAGTTTGCGCATCGCCTGGCGGGAAACCCCCACGATGTCCGCCACGTCCGTCAGGCCAACAAAATCCGGAGACACTTCGATCAGTCGCGCCGAGTGAATCGCTTTTTTTACATCGGCTAAGGCTGTATGGATGGCTTCTTCGGCGCTGTCCGCCTCGCGGGAGAACTCCAGAGCCAGGCGTCCGGGCTGGCCCACACCCACCAGAGCGTCATCACAACCGGCGGCGCCCAGGCGCTCCACCAGCGCATCAGGATCACTGTCGTGGTCAGCCAACTGGTACTTCAGGGTAAAGATGTATTCCATAGCTCAATCCTCCGGTCCCGGCTCGCTCCGGCGCTTGTGAGTGGAACACTTGTCCACCACCCTTCGAAGCGCTCGGGCATGGCTGACGGGATTTTTCGGCGTGCTCCACACACTCGCAATACAAAACTCACCACAGCGGCACTCATCGTCATTGTAGGGACAGTAGATCTTGCCCCACGCGTGGCCACCGCCCACCTCAACTCGCCAGCCCTCCTCTTCCGCATACCTGAGTGCGGCCTCAATCTCCTTTTTCGGATGTGATGGACGAGTCATTCCTTGTCTCCAGTATGGGGGCGACACCCATGGTTGTCAAATGACAACCATGGGTAAGAGCACACCCCCTCTCGGTTTCTCCACGCGTTCACAGAACAGCCGTTTTGCTCACTGGAAGTGAGCATTTCAGCGTTCTCATAAACCCTCCAGCCGCGACCAGCATACCCCACCAGCATTGAGGAACCCGTTACTACTGTCATTGCGAGGCTCACACGGACGGCCTCAATACCGGCACCGACATCGTCGCCGGCATCAACGTCGGTATGTAGCTGTCTCCATCGGCCCAGGCATCGATCATATTGGCCCACTCCTGCAGCATGTGGCGACGCTGCTCGGCATACTCCGCCTTGTTATACACCCCCCGCGAGGAACGGTTATCCTCATGAGCCAGGGCTTTCTCGATCCAATCACGATTGAAGCCGACTTCATTGAGCAGGGTTGAGCCGGTACGGCGCAGGTCGTGAACGGTAAAGGGAGCGAGCGGCAACCCTTTCTTCTCGGCCTGATCCGTGATCTTCTTGGTCACCTGATTCAAGGTGGCCATGGACATGTGCTGGTCGCCGTCATAACGGGCCGGCAGCAGGTACTTGGAGCCACCCGCGCAGGTCTTGAGCGCCACCAGAATGTCCAGCGCTTGCTGAGGCAGATAGACGTTGTGGGGGAAGCGGCGCTTCATGCGTTCCTTGGGAATGCTCCACACTCCCGTTTCAAAGTCCACTTCGTCCCAGGTTGCCTTGATCAGCTCCGCCTTCCTCACCAGGGTCAGCAGAATCATGCGCAGCGCCAGGCGAATGGTCGGTGACGTGGGGACCACGTCCATCTCATGGATCATCAGTCGGATTTCAGAGGGAGACAGCGCGCGATCCTTGGAGACAAAGGTCGCGATGGATGACGGGCTGATCTCATTGGCCGGGTTGGCGACTTTCTCGCCATGCAGGATGGCGTACCCGTACACCTGTTTGACGATGTCACGGACCAGGATGGCCGTCGCCGGTGCTCCTCGGTTCTTCACTTTCATGCACAAAGCACGCAGATCGTCCGGTGTGATCTCCGCCAGCAACCTGTTCCGAAAGACCGGCAGGATGTCGCGGTCGATGATGTGCTGGCGCATGGCCCGGGTGCTGTCGGCCATGCTGGAGCCTTCTCGCCAGGCGACCAGAAATTCGGCAAAGGTTTTTGCCTTGGATAGACGCCGCTTCTCGCGCTGCTTCTCCTGTGCGGGAGAGCGACCAGCGTCCACCGCTTTGCGTGCATCCAACAGCCGCTCCCGAGCGAGAGCCAGGGAAATGCCATCGGGTCCATAGCGCCCCAGTGTCAGGGTCTCACGGCGACCATTGAGACGATAGTCATAACGAAACACAATCGTGCCCACTTTCGACACCGTCACGTACATGCCGTCACGGTCCGCGACTTTGTAGGGTTTGTCTTTGGGCTTGAGGTTGCGCAGGGCTGTATCGGTCAACATATCAGGTTTCCTCCTGGGTTTACGGTGCTTACCGTCAAGGGTCAGGAGCCCTGATGATGTAGCCTAACTCATTGTTAAATAAAGGAGTTGGGGCGTAGTTTTACCGTCACACCCAAAAATTGGTGTGACGGTAAATGGGAGAGGTCAAACCGAAGGTTCTACTATACCGTCGCTTTTACCGCCAAAGCTTTCCGCTACTCTCCGATAGCCACCGATAGGTACTGAGACGTAATTTCATGAATATCATAAAGTTACGCCCAATTTTCGATAGCTGCCGATAGTGGCTGAAAGACCTCTTTTCACTCCCACTCAATCGTCGCTGGCGGCTTGCTGCTCACATCGTACGCGACCCGTGAGACGCCAGAAATTTCATTGATGATCCTGTTCGACACGGTTTCCAGCAGCTCGTAGGGCAGGTGCGCCCAGCGGGCGGTCATGAAGTCGATGGTTTCCACGGCACGCAGGCTGATGACCCACTCGTAGCGGCGCTGGTCACCCACGACACCGACGGATTTGACCGGCAGGAACACGGCGAAGGCCTGGCTGGTCTTGTGGTACCAGTCGGCCTTGTGCAGTTCTTCGATGAAGATGGCGTCGGCGTCGCGCAGGATGTCGGCGTATTCCTTTTTGATCTCGCCGAGGATGCGCACACCCAGGCCGGGGCCGGGGAACGGGTGGCGGTAGACCATGTCGTAGGGCAGGCCGAGTTCGAGGCCAATCTTACGCACTTCGTCCTTGAACAGTTCCCGCAGCGGCTCGACCAGCTCCATGCGCATGTCTTCGGGCAGGCCGCCGACGTTGTGATGCGACTTGATGAGGTGGGCCTTGCCGGTCTTGGCCGCGGCGGATTCGATCACGTCCGGGTAGATGGTGCCCTGCGCCAGCCAGTTGACGTCCTTGAGCTTGCCCGCTTCTTCGTCGAAGACTTCGATAAAGGTATTGCCGATGATCTTGCGCTTGGCTTCGGGGTCGGAGACACCGGCCAGCTTGCCGAGAAACAGGTCGCCGGCATCGACACGAATCACTTTCACGCCCATGTTTTTGGCGAACATATCCATCACCTGTTCCCCTTCGCCCTTGCGCAGCAGGCCGTGATCGACAAACACACAGGTGAGCTGGTCGCCGATGGCGCGGTGCAGTAGCGCCGCCACCACTGAGGAGTCGACACCGCCGGAGAGGCCCAGCAAGACCTTGTCTTCACCCACCTGTTCGCGCACCCGGGTAATGGCGTCGTCGATGATGTGGGCAGGGGTCCACAGGGGCTCGCAAGCGCAGACCTGCAGCACAAAGTGCTCGAAAATACGCTTGCCCTGGAGGGTGTGGGTCACCTCGGGATGGAACTGGATTCCGAAATACGGTTTGTCGACAGCATAGATACCGGCGATAGGACAGCTGTCGGTCGAGGCCATCAGCTCGAAGCCTTCCGGCATCGCCACGACTTTGTCGCCGTGGCTCATCCACACGTCGAGCAGACCGGCGCCATCGACGTGATCCACATGGTCTCTGATATCCCGCAACAGATCACTGTCGCCGCATACTTTTACCTGAGCGTAGCCAAACTCCCGCTGCTCAGAACTCTGTACCTTGCCGCCAAAACGTTCCGCCATGGCCTGCATACCGTAGCAGATGCCGAGTACTGGCACACCCAGCTCAAACACCACAGGTGGCACAGTGGGCGCCAGTTCGCCAGTGGTTACCGACTCCGGTCCGCCAGAAAGAATAATGCCCCTCGGCTGGTATTCAGCAATCGTCTCCGCGCCCACGTCATAGGCATAGATCTCGCAGTAAACCCCTATTTCGCGGACGCGCCGGGCGATCAGCTGGGTGTACTGAGAACCGAAGTCGAGAATCAGGATTCTGTGAGCGTGGATGTCGTGGTTCATGGAAGATCGGTGCCTGCAAGTCGGGGCCGTGAAGGAAAAACGGGGCTGCAAAGCCCCGCTGGTTACCTGGACTTCAGCCAGCTGAGGACGCTCTCCATCCTTCGCTGGCTGAAAAATCTATCGTCAGCGACCACCAACCGGGTAGTTGGGGGCCTCTTTGGTGATGGACACATCGTGAACATGGCTCTCGCCCATGCCCGCGGCGGTCACCCGCACAAAGACAGGCTTGGTGCGCATGGTGGTGATATCTCCACAACCGGTATAGCCCATGGCGGAGCGCAGGCCACCCATCATCTGGTGAATGATGGCGGAGATGGGCCCCTTGTAGGGTACACGGCCTTCGATGCCCTCTGGCACCAGCTTTTCAACACCGGCACTGGAGTCCTGGAAATAACGATCGCTGGAACCCTGGGTGCGGGACATCGCTCCCAGAGAGCCCATGCCGCGATAGGCCTTGTAAGTACGCCCCTGGTACAGCTCGATCTCGCCGGGCGCCTCTTCCGTACCCGCAAACATGGAGCCCATCATCACTGCATGTGCCCCCGTTGCGATGGCCTTGGCAATATCGCCTGAAAAGCGAACACCACCGTCAGCGATGACCGGCACGTCGTGACCAGCTTCTTCAAGCGTGCGAATAACCTCTGAAATCGCAGAAATCTGCGGCACACCGACACCCGTTACGATGCGGGTAGTACAGATGGAACCGGGGCCGATCCCTACCTTGATACCGTCGACGCCAGCCTCTACCAGTGCCAGCGCAGCATCGCCGCTGGCGATATTGCCGCCGATCACCTGCATATCGGGGTACTGCTGCTTGATCCGGCGCACCCGTTCCAGCACGTTGCGCGAGTGGCCGTGGGCGGTGTCCACCACCAACACGTCGGCACCAGCAGCTACCAGAGCCTCTACCCGCTCGTCGGTGTCAGGGCTGGTGCCCACCGAGGCACCCACCCGCAGGCGACCCTGGTCATCCTTGCAGGAGTTGGGGAAACGAGCCGCCTTATCGATATCCTTAACGGTGATCAGGCCCTTCAGCTCAAACTGGTCGTTGACTACCAGCACTTTCTCAATGCGATAGCGGTGCAACAGGCTCTTGATCTGCTCGGACTCGGCGCCTTCCTGGACAGTGATCAGGCGGTCTTTGCCGGTCATGACATCGGCCACCTTGGCGTCCAGGTTGGACTCAAAGCGCACGTCGCGGCGGGTGACGATACCCACCAGTTCGCCGTGACGCAGCACCGGCACACCGGAGATGTTGTGGGCCCGGGTCAGGGCGATCAACTCACGGATGGTGGCGTCGGCATCAATGCAGATAGGGTCTTTCACCACGCCGCTTTCATACTTCTTGACCGCCCGCACTTCCAGGGCCTGCTGCTCGATACTCATGCTTTTGTGCACGATGCCGATACCGCCTTCCTGGGCCAGGGCAATGGCCAGGCGGGATTCGGTGACGGTATCCATGGCCGCAGAAACCAAGGGGATATTCAGATCGATAGTACGGGTGAGGCGAGTTTTAAGACAAACATCCTTGGCCACCACCTCGGAGTAACCGGGCACCAGCAGGATATCGTCAAAGGTCAGGGCTTCGTAGATAATTCTCGGCATAACCATTCACGTCCTGGCGCGTTTTCAGGAAACGGGCAATTATATCGGTGCAACGGCGGCGGGTAAACCGCAAGTTGCGACTTCTCTGCCATTTGCGCCGCTTCTCCCGTCGCCTACAATGCTCCCCATGATAGAGACAGCCCCCGACCGCCAAGTACTCACCATCTCCCAGCTCAACCGTCGCGCCCGGCAGTTGCTGGAGACCCATTTTTCCCTGCTGTGGGTACGGGGAGAAATCTCCAACCTGTCTCGACCCAGCTCTGGCCACTGGTACTTCACCCTCAAGGACAGCGGCGCTCAGGTTCGCTGCGCCATGTTCCGCAACCGCAATAGTCTGGTTGCCAAACCTCCCAGGGATGGCGACCAGGTGCTGGTGCGGGGTCGGGTAAGTCTGTACGAGAACCGCGGCGATTACCAATTGATCGCCGAGCACCTGGAAGCAGACGGTGCCGGCCTGCTGCAACAGCGCTTTGAAGAGCTAAAGAACCGTCTCGCTGCAGAAGGTCTGTTTGACCCGGCTCTCAAGCGCGCGCTTCCTGCCCACCCGTCGAGTATCGGTGTGATTACCTCCCCCACCGGCGCGGCAGTGCGAGACATTCTCCAGGTGCTGGCGCGGCGTGCACCCTGGATACCGGTCAGTATTTATCCCGCTGCGGTGCAGGGACGCGAAGCCCCCAGCGAGCTGCTGAGCGCTCTCGAAGCGGCCAATCAGGACGCCCGCTGCGACGTGCTGATCCTGGCTCGCGGCGGCGGCTCTATCGAGGATCTGTGGGCCTTCAACGACGAAGCCCTGGCGCGGGCAATCGCCGCCAGCAGCCTGCCC